>Ga0065711_1035255_pt1 | contig 22575 bp, 9 predicted proteins | sample Hoacrofraction12_FD_59098 | JGI IMG/M metagenome (GOLD analysis project Ga0065711, IMG submission 59098) | Hoatzin crop microbial communities from Cojedes, Venezuela - Epithelial fraction 12 v2 (version 2) | ecosystem: Host-associated > Birds > Digestive system > Esophagus > Crop | place... | reverse complement strand
TGGGATTCCTGAGGGCCTGCCTTGGCACTGAAGACTGAAGCAAAGAAGGCATTCAGTAGCTCTGCCTTCTCCGCATCCTCCGTCACCAGGACACCTGCCTCATTCAGCAGTGACCCCACATTATCCCTAGCCTTCTGTTTGCTACTGATGTACTTGAAGAAGCCCTTCTTGTTGTTTTTGACATCCCTTGCCAGATTCAATTCCAGGTGGGCCTTGGCCTTCCTCGTTGCATCTCTGAATGCTCTGGTGACGTTCCTGTATTCTTCCCAAGTGGCCTATCCCTCTTTCCACATTCCATGGACCATTCTCTTCCACCTGAGGTGCGCTAGAAGCTCCTTGTTCATCCATGCAGGTCTCTTGCCTCCTTTGCTAGATTTCTTTCTCAGGGGGATGCACTGCTTCTGAACGTGGAGGAAGTGACGTTTAAACAGTGACCAGCACTCTTGGACCCAAATATTGTCAGCAGTAGTATCTTTCATCTGCTTTGAGCTAGCTCTGGCTGCAGCCCTAGAAGACATCTTCTTTTCTCAGATGAAAACTTATTTCCAGTAAAGATTTTCTTCCCTTGCACTCTGATAGCTGCTGTTCAGAGTTCTGTATTGAAAGGTGAAGTGGGAAGACAAATATAAATCATGATCTAGCCCTTATTTGCAAAATTGTGAGCTAGGTTCCAGCAGATTTGGGTGTTTAATAGTTCAAAATTATGTGCATTCTCTGCAGTGTTGTTCATTAATTCCAATATAATTTGTAAAACTGATGAGGTGGCAACCTTGGTTTCTTGATTATTAATCCATGAAGCTTTTCTAGTTCTTTGCAATTTTTAAAATTCATGCATTGACAGAAAGTTATTTCTAAAGGCAATGCAAACTCAGGTACACTGGATTTTAAAGATCTACTGTATTGAACAAGAACAGCACAAGACTTTTGGCTGCGTTATGCCATGAGTTTACTTGTTTAAGGCAGGAGAAGTGATTTTAAATTGTTTGAACAAGGTCCAACAGAGAGTATCTGTATGTCAGCTGTTACAAATTACACTAATGACAGAACAGACAGTTTCTCAAATAAAGATTTTTCTTCTACTACAAAGTATTTTATTATAATCTGGAGCTACTTGTTTTGTGTGCACTTGCTGCCACTAATTTTCTACAGTCAGCTCTTGTTAGAAGAATGTCAGTGTCCACTATACAGAGAAACTGAATAGATTTGCATCTGCTGTGTGGCATTGGACCCAAGGCTGAAGTTGAACCTCTGTCCGTTTCCTGTGAAAAATTTTTTTTCTAAGAAAACTATTCATTTTTAGGTCTATCATGGTCAACTTAAACCAGAATAATCATTAATAGAAGGCAGTTAATATTTTTTTTCATTATTTCAAATTTTCACTTGTACCCAAAGTTCTCAAGAACTTATGTGCCCTTAAAAGACTTTCCACTTATCTACTGTTGTGAATGTGCTTGCATTTTCTCAAAATCAGGGATCTAGACGATTTTATCGGGTAACAATGTAGCAGGAACCTAGTTTAAAACAGGAAATTGAGCTGTAGTTCCCATCTTGATCCTGCAATAGCTTTGGTGTCGACCCAATCAAAGAACTACCAAAATCAGTAGCTTTTCTTCTTACCTTGGTAGGGCTTCGCTTAAACTGCTGATGTTTATAAGTAGCTATCATTCTGCAGTCATCCTGTACCAGCTGAAAGCCACTTATCCCTTAAAACAACCAAAAATCACTCTGTCACATGAGAAATACAGTAACTGTTCCATGGATACACCACTTCCTTGGGATATCTGTTGCTTGTGCCTGACCAGATCAGTTTCTGTTAAAATTTACAACATTTAAAGAGAAAATAAAATGAGTAGACGGCAAAATATTTGTTAACAAATGATCAGGTAAGGCATGCTGGACTTGCCTAGATGTTGAGAAAGACCTTGTTTATATATGGCTATAGTCTGATGAGAAAATATTTTACATCTTGGACACATAAGAAAACAGTTAAAGAATTTGGGAGTTTCCTTTTGAGAATTCACTTTTGCTGTCTGTGACTCTGGCATACCAACTTTATGATGATCCTGTCAACAGTATCATACCTGTATTTTTACTGGTGAACACAAAATGTTTTATCTTCTTCCTATTTTCCTCATCTTGTGTGACCCTCCTATGATCCAGGAGTCTTTCAGAGGTAAATAGCAAGCCAGCGTTTAATGGGTGAGAACAAGGAAGAGGTTAATTACCTAAAATACTGGTTGTATGAAACTCACTGTATGCACACCTGCATGGTTTTAATTTTTAGTGTAAAAACGGGCTGCTAGCAAATTCCGGCTTCTGTTTTAGAGCATGATATTAGGATTTGAAATACACAGCTCAGTTCGCTCAGATACCTGGAAGCCTGTGTGAGAGAGCTGAGGGAACAAGGTACATGATTCAATCACATTCAAGTTCAAAATTTATTCTGAAATGTCTTAAACCTTGCCTGAATATGACTTTTAACTTGCTTATAAGTAAGTTATCTGACAAGAGACACAACACAACATAGATATACCATCAGTTACATAACCAACATCGATCGAACACCTAAGAAGAAACAATGTTTCTTTAAAAAGTTACTGTATAAACTGGACACAAAATAATAATTTCCCAGTATTCAGTTGTCCAATGAACACCAGTTAAAAGTAGTGCCACAGTTGCAGTAGAAGTTAACCTTGGGAAAAGTTATGAAGGCAAAGGAGTGTGAGGTTAATTAGAAGAAGGTATTAACTGTGTAACAGTAAAGACTCCTTTCTACATCACAGTTGTTCTTTATCTCCTAGAAGATAATCCTTACAATGTCTGAAATATGTAGTTGCTAAGGGAGGCAGGATACCTATCTCAGGTAGCACAGTAGTATATTCTGCATGTTGATCTCCACAACTGTTATACACATTCTCTGTGTATTAGTCAAATAGAAACGTCTATCAGCAAATAAATAGACTGCTGTTTTGAAGTAGAGAACCCTGGGCAGCCTTAAATCCCACAGGTACATTTCAGCTAACTAAACTAAATTAGAAAAGAATTTGAGTTAAAAAATCTCTTCACCATTTTTTTTTGTTTAACAAAACCCAAAACCAACTACTAATCAAACGAAAAAAACAAACTAATATTACAGAGATGCTTAGGAAATTGAGTCTTCAGATAAGAATGAAAAGACTCTTGACAGTCAAATGTCAAAATGTAAAAAAATGTTGACAGTCGTATGTCAAAACTTTTTAATCTTCTAAATTTTCAATAGTTTAAAGTTCCCAGAAACTAGAAGTTAATTACAAAAATATCATTTGCACATGGATAAGCCCAATTGTAAGCAGAACAGAATGAACTTTATAATTCTCAAGACAACAAATGACGGTGGTTGTCCAACAACAAATGCAGTTTCTAAGAGAAAACTCTGTACGTTTTAGAACATATCACATGACTGATGAATATTCCACCCATTTTGTCCATAGCTGTATTAGAGCAAAGTAAACAAGTCACAGACCAAAATAAATAGATAAAAATTCAGATTCCCAAAATGAGATATCTTCCAATCTTCATTTATCCCAAAACTTTTCATGCTCTACCACTCATTTGAATGAAAGATTACCTGCCTTTGGCTTTTACACCCAATCATGACATGAGGTGAAAGTTCAGAAGACTGTAGACCAAAGTGAATCAAGACTTTAAAACACTGACAAACCTCTATAACTTCATAAGAACTAGGAATTCTGACTATAGTCCAGATAGACTCTCAATAATAATCACATTAATTAAACAAATGGGTGTGGTCTTCTGTCATTTTTAGAAGGCACTTGGCTGGATTCTTCTGAGCAGTTTTTTGCCAGTGATAGAAAAATTAATTTCAGACATCAATTTATTTCTTTTATCATACTGTTCTCAATTTTCCAGGCATTCATTTTTTTAAAACTTAGCTCTTGCTTAAAGTACTTTTTTGAATGGTAGCGTGAGGCAAGGTCATTCTTGATCATCTCTTTCAGTTTCTTCTGCCTCTTGAACACATGTAGTAATAATGACACATTTTTTTCAGAGCCTCAGAGACACCAAAATCAATTATAAAAGGAATTCTTTAGTATTTTTTTTTCCTTTCTGTTACCAGACAAACATCTTACTTAAATCATTAGCATGTAAATCAACTTTCAGTTTCTCTGTTAAACAGAAGAAGCCCACAGCAGGGGAGGCATGCTGTTCATCACATTTCGGCTCTGCGAAGGCAACAGAGTCTGACATTTTTCACCACAACAAGGTTCCCACAACTAATATTGACAAAAGATGAGGTGAGTCCTGTTGTATCCTACAAGATGCAGAGAAAAGGAAGCAAAAAACAGGACACTTCTATGGTGTACACCCCAGGAAACCAAAGCCATCTGACATAAATAAGCACTAACCTAGACTTTATATATAATGACTCCTATAATTGTGGAGCTGCAGATGTCCTCTCAGCTCTCTCAGGTCTGCTTCTGTCATGTATCTGGATAGATCTTCATGTGAAGATGGGGAGTACTTTTAGGGACCCAATCATCAAAACCTTTTTACTCATTTCTTCTTGTACTAATTGTCTCAGGAATTCACATCTCTGTGGAATGTACTTCTCAACCGGTTTAACCAAAAGACAATTTCCAAATCCAACTACTGTTTTCTATTCCTTACATGAAGATTTTCTAAATGTGCTTTCAAAATGTGTTGTACTTCCACTAAGTCTATTCCAAACTTTCTCATAAAAAGATATTGGACAAAGCACACAGAGACCTTATGTTAAGAAGCTTATCAGCAGTTAGTATTAGCACAAAAGACAGAAAACAAAAGTCTGCATTAACCTACCCATTCATAAATCCTATAAATGGGTGGCAGTAAGTTGATATGCTTAGAACTAGCTGTATTTTACAGAAACTTGAAACAATCGTACACAGTAAAGCGCTGTCACAACATGTTGCCTGCCTTTTGTTCTTTGCAGACTGATTTATTGTAAGGACATTTTGTTTCCTCCAGAGATCAGAGCACATCCTCTGCGAGGGTCTGCAGTGCAAAAAAAGTAGGAGGGAAAAAAGCAATTTGGTAGCTTGGCACCTTGCCAGAGTTCTCTTTAATTTCCCACATGTGTGGGCTACCTGGCTTTCCTCCAGGCCTGGAAGATGCTGTCTTTAAAAGATGAGATGCCAAAGGCCGATCGACCATACAGACATTATCAGGGGGAACACTTCTTACCCCTGAACAGGTCAGAATTAAATTTAACATGCTGTCTTTAGGTTTTCTGTATGAATTTATCCGCAAGTGAGATATTTATTAGACAGACTCAAAAAAGAGAGTCCATCTACGGGGATAGAATTAATTGAAAGAAACACTCAAGCAGAAACCTAAACCAAGTAGATAATCTGTATAAATTCTTCAGTGAGAAAATAATTGTAAATGTATATTTCACATCCAATATTCTGCTCCTGAGATCTTAAAATACTTAATGCTAATCAATACAAAAAAACATGGGAACAATCCTTTGGAAGAAATGCAGGACTTTCTGCTCCATAGATTTTGCTTTTTTTTTCTAATGTTGAACAAAGTGAATGAAGAATGACATTGAAGAAGCTCTAAATGTGATTACGGCTCACCTTCACTCAGACGTTGTTTATACCACTGCCATTACACACACTACTTTGGGGAAACTGATTCACAATTTTTTATTTTCTGGCTGACTTGCAGCCTCAGTTTTTGTTGCTGTATGGTACTTTCTGTGAATCCATATATAGAAAGGATTCTGTAGAAACATTTTGAGACCCCAAGCATTCAGTCTCTGGTGAATAAAAAAAAAAAGCCTTAAATCTAATAGTCATAATGCTTTGCAGATAGAACACTGTGAACCATTAAAAAATACTTGTGAACACTGTGAATCATTCAGCAAATGAAGGGAATTTGCAAAACTCGTGATCATATTTTAAAAATAATATTTTAAATTTGAGGAAAAATAATTCATTATTTAATATTAATGTTATACAATTTGAGTTTTAATACAGCTAATGGGCTTAACTTATCACTGTGAAATTAGAAGATGACTTATGTGCAGTGGATAAACACTTTCTAAAGATAAATACACTAATATGAATGAATAATACAGTATTTATTATTTTTAGGGGAAGATAAAAAAATGAGAACTTTGATGTTGAAGCCGCACACTTGACTGTTACCAAAACGAAGACATTCACTTTAAACCAACATATACTATCTCCTTGAAGAGACTACTGAACAAGGTACTTGATTCTCCATCTCTTAATGGCTTTAATTCGAGATGAAACGCTTTTCTGTGAGAGGTGCTTTTGGTAAACACAAACTATGCTTCAGTGAAAGACAAGCTATTGGCCTCAAAAGAGATTTAGTGAGATGAAAGGGAATAACCTGTGATACAATGGCACAATATATGATTTCTCTGGCCTTAAACACCATAAATTTATGAAGTCAAAAATCTATCTTATGTTTTTTTGAGATGCATTTAGTGTGGGTATTTCTATTGCAGTTCCTATTTTCACCCTTTCTGAATATAATATTTTCATTCTTCTAAGTAAATTGACACAATAGATCAGTGAAGTTGAGGGCAAGCTATGTAATACTTATTTAAAACAAATATTTTATTTCAGTTCAGTAACCTGATGAATTCAACTGTTAGGCTGCTAGATGGATCTGTTCTTTATATTTAACTTGTTTTACTATTTGCATTTAAGTTATACTTGTTGAACTTATTTTAAGAAGTAAAAGCAAGGAGAAAAATTTTCTAGTGAAACCTTTAACTGAGGTCAAGCTGAGAGGAGTTACACTCATATTTACTGTTCCAGTTCTAACAGTTTTCCTGTCTGATTGTTAATCTATGAGGGCTTTTTTTTTCATTTTAGTGTTATGACATGCACTCTATGTATGAAGAAGGTCTATACTGTCAGCAGTGATGACACCTATTTGAAAATGACCCTTTATCTAAATTTTTATTCCTAGTTTTTTAATCCTCATCTGCTTTTCCTTAGTCTTCTTTTTCTTTTATATTTTCTTTTATAAGGATTAACTGAATTTTCATGTACTAAATGGTTTGGTTACTACATTGTCCTTGAACACCTGTACAGTATGTAAAATAGCAAAAAATTACATGCTATCAACAGTTGCTTTTGACATGCTGTTACCTAAATTGTCCTAATACATTCACGCACGTAGCTAATGATGTGTAATTTAAAATCACAACCTATAATATTTGTTTCATAAATGCATATCTTAGTTTATAGGTTAGATGTTACTATGCCTGACTAAAGGACTTAAACAGAAAAGATTTAGGAGAAAGGCAAGGAATGAAAGAAATGTAGAGCTAAGACTCCCTCAAAAAAATGTGAAAACTGTGAACAGAAAAATGCCCCTGAAAAACTTTAAGTGATGAAGACTAAAGATGATTTTAAAACCTTTAAGGAGGAAAAGGGGAGTCAGTGATCCTGAGCTTCTCTGCTGAGGATAAGCATCTAAAAGAGAGGCTGGATGGGTCTGTTAGCATATCTATGCTGATGAAATAGTTAGGAGAGGCCTGTAGCTCACAGACTTATTCAAACAGATTTCACCTCACAGACCCAGGGAGAGCAAAAGATGGGGAAATTTATTACCCAAGTGAGTTGACAGGGAAGACCCTGAGCCTCTTTGGCCAAGTCTCTCAAGATTCAGGACGTATTTCAGATAGATAGAGAGTGTGTCTTCATTTTCTGTGCTGGGGCAGTCTACCACATCTGAAATTGATTCAATTTCATGGTATCACAAACCACGCTTGTCTCAGTGTACTCTGCCTAGATTTTTGCTTTTTCTGATAACCATATTTCTGTCTGCAGAGGAAAGGTCCTGCATTTCAATACGGTACGTTTGCCCTTCATGCGTCTGTTTTCTTAGCATGCGCACTGGGGTGAAAGTACCCAAGGCCTGAGAAGTGTCCGCCCTTTTGTCTAGTTTGAATGCAGATTACTGTCTACAAGTGACTAGCCATTTTTATTTCGTCCACGTCTTCTCTTGGCTTTCTTTCCCTCAAATCATAACAAATACTAATGTCTTTGGTCCTTTGCTCATGCTCTAGACACCGTCAATCAATCATAGCAGTTAAAAAACAGTCAGTAGATACAGTGTTGTAGTGAATACAATTTTGTCGTGAAACCAGGACATACAGTTAAACCATGTCACTGGCAACTGCTTAATCAAGCAAACTAGACTGAGAACAATCTCTTGACTCTCTCTTCCCCACTGGGCTGCTCCATTGTCCATCAACAGAATCTTTTCCCAAAAAGTGCCAGTTTTGGTAAGTAATTCATGAAAACACATTCATACAAAATAACTCTGAAGCCAAAGCTCTTTTACTGATTTTTTTCCGGTTAATTAGTGCATAAAAGACAGAAACCCTGCTATAGCCACATAACTTATGTTAGAGTATGCTATTTATTCAACAGATCCAAGCAGGTGAATTGCATAGCCACAGAACATCAAGGGCAACTTCAGGAAAGATGGTGATGTGAAAGACCTTTTTGCAGAGATCTTGCGTCTTCTGAAAGATTGCACATATGTTGTTTTGGAGTGAAGGTGTGTGCACCCTGTTTCTTGGCTTTCTATTTCCCTAAGCCTCATGGCAGTGCACTGTCTCTCAGTGGTAGACTTCATATTTACTTAGGGAAATGTGAAAAGCATTCCCTGCACTCTACCCAAATCATTTCTCTAAAGTTTGGGTCAATTGAAACTTGGCCTTAGAAAATTATATACAGGGAAATCTGAAGTTCTCTGCATGAAGTCCAGTCCGGTCTTGTTTAACATCTTTATCAATGATCTGGGTGAGGGAATTGAGGGCTCCCTCAGTAAGTTTGCAGATGACACCAAGTTTGGTGGGAAAGTCGATCTGCTGGAGGGTAGGAAGTCTCTGCAGAGGCATCTGGACAGGGTGGAGCAATGGGCCGAGGCCAACTGTATGAGGTTCAAGAAGGCCAAGTGCTGGGTCCTGCACTTGGCTCACAACAACCCCATGCAACGCTACAGGCTTGGGGAGGAGTGGCTGGGAAGTTGTTTGGTGGAAAGGGATCTTGGGGTACTGACTGACAGGTGGCTGAGCATGAGCCAGCAGTGTGCCCAGTTAGCCAAGAAGGCCAACGGCATCCTGGCTTGTATCAGGAATAATGTGGCCAGCAGGAGCAAGGAGGTGATCGTGCCCCTGTACTCGGCACTGGTGAGGCTGCACCTGGAATGCTGTGTTCAGTTTTAGGCCACTCACTACAAGAGGGACATTGAGGTGCTGGAGTGTGTTCAGAGAAGGGCAACGAGGCTGGTGAGGGGTTCAGAGAACAAGTCATATCGGGAGCGACTGCAGGAACTGGGACTGTTTAGTCTGGAGAAGAGGAGGCTGAGAAGGGACGTCATTGCTCTCTACTACTACCTGAAAGGAGGTTGTAGTGAGGCAGGTGTTGGTCTCTTCTCCCACGTAACTAGCAATAGGACGAGAGGCAATGGCCTCAAGTTGCGTCAGAGGAGGTTTATATCGGATATTAGGAATAATTTCTTTGTTGAAAGAGTGGTCAGGCATTGGAATAGGCTATAACAGAGAAGAGCAGAAGAAAAGCATAAAACCCACAGGAAATCCCTCTTTAGAGTCACTGCAATGAAGTTTGTAAATGTACATATAAGTCATAATATCTATCATTAACAAGGCAACTGCAGTATTTCAGTTTTCGCTGTAACTATGCTTTGGTTTAACTGATCACAATTTAATTCACTAGACTCCTCACGAATGTCAGTAAGGGAAGGCTGTGGAGGAAGAAACACTGAAATGTCACTGAGAGTGTGAACATTTGCACAGTTTCTGTGGGAAAAAAACAATGAGAACAGAAGATGAAGAGGGACAGAAGGATGAAGGTAAACACAGCTGAAATACAGGTGCAATAATAGACAATATTTTTGAATTAGAGGGTGATAGTATTTGTATTTCATGTTTCTGATGAAACTGGGAAATACTAGAATTAGCAGAAATGTTATTTGTACAACCTTTTCTAATTGGAAGAATAAAGACATTAAAATCACTGCAAAAAGCCTTTTTGTCCTCTTTTTATTAGGTGAAACTAAGCAATTTATGCTTTACGTATTTACTCACACACCTGTTATGTTAAGACCTTGTCCTCAAGATACTGAAGCTGACCAAAGTTACTAAATTCTGGAAAACTTATTCTGTACCACTGTATATAACTTACTTGTATACTTAGAAGCTGTTTACATCTTACCTGTTCCCCAACCCTTGGCTAGGTTCTATTTCTATTTACATGCATGTGGAAATGTATTATTTATACTTCTAATTTTATAAATTAGCAAAATATTTATACACAACTAGAAATACAATTTACACCTGAGAACCTGAGGATGGGATTTGGTTCTTTGCATTCTGCTTATCCAGACATGAAGATGGAAAAAAAGAAACATTTTCTTCTGTCTCATAAACATGAGCAACTGTATCTGAAAAACTCATAATGAAAAGAAAATGTAAATTTTTAATTTCTCATTATATATTGATAAATACCTGTTATTTGCATACATAAAACCTCACCTTTCTGGCGATAAGAATTTGTGCTTTAAAAGCCTCTATAATAATTTAAGTAGGCATAGAAACATAGAAATATATCATAATTCACTAAATAATCAAAATCAAGTAGGACAGTTCCACTTTAGAGTACTAGTTTATTAATAAAAAAATAAGTTTATAAGATCTCTAAGTGAATACAATAAAAAAAGTAGCAATCTTCTGGGTATTACAATATGGTCACAAATATTCCATAGGGACATTAAAAGATAAAGTAAACCACAGAATCACAGAATGGATGAATTTGGAAGGCACCTCTGGAGATCATCTAGTTCAACAATCCTCCTCAGAGCAGGGACACCAAAAGCAAGTTCATCAGAGTTGTGTCAATTTGTTTTTGAATATTCACAAGAACAGAGACTCCACAATTGGCCTGGGTAGTTTCCTGTGTATGACCACACTCATAGAAAAACAAAGAAACAAATAAACAAACAAACTTTTTTTTATGTTTAAGTGGAATTTCCCATGTTTTAGGTTGTGGCCACTGCCTCTTGCTCTGTCACTGAACACTATTGAGAAGAGTCTGACTCCCCCTGTCAGATATTTATACATATCAGCAAGATCCTCATGAGCCCGCTCTTCTCCAGGATGATTAGTCCCAGCTCTCTCAGCCTCAGTTCACGTCACAGATGTTCTAACACCGTCGTCTCTACAGTCCTGCATTGGACTTGCTCCAGTAAGTCTATTCCTCACTTGTACTGAGTAACCCAGAACCGGACCCAGCACTCAGACGCGTCTCATCAGGACTGAACAGAGGGCAAGGATCACTTCCCACAACCTGTTGGTGAAGCTATTCCTAATGCAGCCCAGGACACTGCTGGCCTTCTTTGCCGTGTGGTCACAGTGCTAGCTCATGGTCAACTTGTTGGCTACCAGGATCATCAGGTTCTTCTCTGCCTATCTGCCTTCCAGCCAGTTGGCCCCAAGTCTGTACTGGTGCATGGGGTTATTCCTCCCTAGATGCAGAACTTTACATTTATCATTATTGAACCACGTGATGGGAGCATGTCAGCCAATTTCTCCAGTTATCTGGATATCAGCCATTCCTCCCAGGTTTGAATTGTCTGCAAACTTGCTGAGATTGCACTCTGCCCCATTCTCCAGATCATCAAACGGGTTGTTAAATGCAACTAGTGCCAAGATCAGCCCCTGGGGTACACCACTTGTGGATGACTTCCAGCTGGACTCCATATCACCAATGATAACCCTTTGAGTCCAGCAATTCAGCCCATTTTATAATCACCTGACTGTCCATTTAATTATCCCATGCTTAATCAACTTGTCTAAGAGAAAGCTATGGGAGACAGTGTCAAAAGCCTTACTAAAGTCAAGACAACACCCACTGCTCTCCCCTCATCCACCGAGCCAGTCATCTCATTGAGGAAGGCTATCAGGTCAGTCAGGCATAATTTCCCCTTCATAGATCCATGTTGACTATTCCAAATCACCTTCTTGCCCTCCATATATTTGAAAATTGTTTCCAGATTGTTTTTTTCATCACTTCCTCAAGGTTAGACTGACCATCCTGTAGTTCCCTGGATCCTCCTTCTTCCCCTTCCTGAAAATAGTGACATTTGCTTTCTTCCATTCCTCAGTGACCTCCTCTGATCATCATGAGCTTCCAAAGACAATCAATGCCAATGCGTTGCAGCCTTGCAATTGTATCGTTCAACTCCCTCAGCACTTGTGGTTGTGACCATTCTGGTCCCATGGATTTGTGCTTGTTAATTTCTTTAAAGTTGTCCCTAACCTGCATTGAGAATAAGCCTTCATTCCCCCAGACTGCCAATAGTTTCAGGGATCTGGGACTGCTGTAGCAAGTCTTAAACCTGTGACAACTGAGATGAAGGTGGCTTTGATTTTCTCCACCTTCTGATTCACAAAGGATAATTTTTTTGGTGTAGTTATTAATTGCTTTCTGGTGCACACAGCATTAGAAGAGATTTTAAAAATAATGCTTTCACATTTCAATATACTAGCTACTATAAAATCGTAGACTTAAATAAAGTTGTTTAGGGAGCTTTGTTATGGAACATATTGATTTTTATCAGACATAAAATCCTAAGTTACAGAATTCTATATGAAGAAATTTTTCTGTTCATTTAGCAAAATAAAGAAGCTGACCTTTTGAATCAGTAAAATGTATCCAAAACTACTGCTTATTTATTCAATTTCTTCAATAATAGTCACATTTTATGGAGCTGATACATATATTGCTGAGTTAATTACATGGTACGATACTGTGATTGCTGCTGTGTTTGGGATATGTTTCTACTTAGGTATCAAATACTTTCAAGTGTAATATTCCCAAGATCATGAGGTTTGATTTCATGTGACCCAATTTTAGGTGTCTGCTATGTAGACACCTTTATTTGGATAATCATTTAGACTCCTTTCAGAGCCTTTAGAAGGAGTGTGTATTTATGGAGAACTATTTATCTTACTGTATTAGATGATTCTGTTAGGATAAGATGACTCATGGGAAAGATACTGATTTTTATCTTCTTAATAAAATTGATAAAAATCTTCTTTTTGACATAAAAAGGTGATATTTTTATGTTATTTCAAAAAGATCATGTGGTAATAAGCAAATGTGTACCATTACAAACAAAGAAGTATATTATTATCATGCAGTTCTGAGATTAAAAAGTCAACAGCAATATTGTCCCACATTTTTCTCCTTTTTCCCTGTTTGAAGATGCTAATGAGACAAACTGTTATCTTTTCAGTTTGGCTAGCTTCTGGGTTATTGCTTACAAGTTAGCCCTTCTTTGACTTTTATCTACAGTGAATAAGGTTAACCTAGGAAGGCTAGGACCTAAACCAGTGGTAATAAAGGAAATTACATGCTTTATACATACCTTAGTTTCCACGCCATCATTGAAGATATTTCTGTAAGAAGGGCTTTTTTTCTCTGTGAAATGACCAAGATTTTTTTTTTTTTTACATTCTCGTCTTCAGACAAAGGAATTTGCAAATGAAGGTTCACTTGAAGGCGAACAGTCTTGTATCATGGAAAATGAAAGCAGAATGGAAACTTCAGGAAATTATGATGGAAAAGGTTAATACAGTATTTCAAGATATCTACTTTCTGAAGTTTTACAAGGAAAAGAGAGGGAGAGGATGTTTTTATTTCTTGGGCACCAAAGTGAGAAAATGAACATCAGGAACTGACTTATTACTTAAAATTCTCCCAGGGAAATATAGTCTTTAGTTAGAATTGTTCTTATAATACATATATTTGTGTGTATGTACACATTTGACTTTGAAAAGAGTAATCTGTTACACAATATGGTGAACACTATTTATAGTATCAGCCAAGTGGCTGTGTGGGGGTGTTCAATATATATAGATATTGAAATAATAATGGGAGATTTAGAGAAGCTGCTTTTCCTTTTCACTGTTCTCATATTTTGCTTAAGCTTAGAGCAATATCTTTTGTGTTTACAGAAGGCTAAGAAACCTACAGGCAAGAAAAATAGAAGTCACAGGAAATCATAGGCAAGTCTACCAGTTGCAATGCTGACACCCTGACAAGAGGTGAAAGTTATTTCTTCATGATCTTTTCATTATAACAATGAAATTTGTGTTTAAGGACTTTTCAGATAGCTTTAGACTGAGATCCATCGACTAGATGCTGAGTGTATCAGCTGAGTAAGTGGTGCGTAGATTTAATTTTGTAACCATTTGAAAAAAAATATTACTTTCCTATTACAAAGAGACAGATTTTATTTTTTATATTATGATTTCAATAATAACATCCCAACAAAAACCAGGGCATCAAACATATAAAGCTACCCTCTTTCATTATGAAAGTCATGTAGGAAAAACACTACAAAACTTGTTATCCTTGCCTATACTTTCAGCTTGGAAAGAAAACAACTTTCTTTATATTCATTTTCCATTTGCTTGGTGTATTCAATATACTAAATAAATTTATCTAATAAAAATGTAATATAAATACTATAATATTTTAAATCGTCCATAAATGTTCAAAACTCTTAATGGCTGTGAAGTGCTGTTATTTTTATTGAATCTCTGGTTGCATTTGTGAGATCTTCACTCTAACAGCATTAGACTGCAAATGAAAGGCACAGACGAGCTAATTTTAAATCACAAGTTCCTTGTCAGTTTTCCTAATGGTTCTAAAACATAAAGAAGCCTTCTGCTAGCTCCTTATTTGCTCCTTTCTTGTTAGGTTTGCTTATGTGCTGGACACTTCAGGAAGCTATAAGATAAGATACAATTTCCTTGAAGCATAAATTATAACTTCTTGTAGGAAGAAAATGTTTCTTTGAACATTTTTCTTGGTCTCCAAGGAGATGGATACTGCAGTGGATAGGCCATCATTTGTCTTTAAATTGTCTGAAGTCAATTCTGCGAAGACAAATGGGACAAGAGTTAGGATTCAGGTGAGGTACTTTTAGTGCACCTAGCACAGTGATCTCTAATTAGTGACCAGTAGTACAGAAGTGTACATTTCCAATTGCCAGATGTCTAAGCATGAAGACCACGTATAATCCTAATGCAGCCATTATGCCATTTAACAAGATATCTAAATCGCTGAATCCTTTTAATCAAATCTAGCACATTTCAGGGTTTCATCTAATGTGTTTTTAAATGCGTCATCTTAATTTTCTGTTTGAGGCTGATTCCACAATTTGAATGTGTCTCCAGTATTTAGGACACTGCAGATGAACTTTGTTTCCAATGTATGCCTGTAAATTTCAGACAATTTTTTGTTTTTACCCCTGGCTGTATGTGTGAGAGCATTCTTGTTTTCAACATTGCTTTACCCCAAATGAGTAAGACATAAACTGTGTATCTTCAGGGAGTTTTTTATTTAATCTTTTCCCTTGTGAAACTGATTATTTTCAACGTAATGACTTTCCGTGTTGTGTGTACAAGTGTGAGATTCCTTTTGCTTTCTCCTTTCCCTAGTTTCAGACTCAGATTTTCTTCCATGCCTTTTCTGTTCCAATAACTGTGCCATAACAGAAAATGACTTAACACTGTGTTATTCCTTTACATCTGAGATGCATAGAGTTCTCTTCATTCCAAACTTTAACTTATTGTATTTATTGTAAAAGTTGTAACTGAGTTGATTGCAAAAATATGCAATTTGTTTGATACATCAGTTATATATCTGGCTTGAATGCAAGCTGATATTAAGCATAGTAAATGCTTCTTGAACTTCTTACTTTCTGTGGTTAATTCCCTTATAAAAAAACCTAACAGTAGCTGACACCTCAAGAGTCTAAGAAGGCAGTGACAAGACATATCCCTTACGAGTTTGGGAGAATGCTACAAAACCAAATTTCCTTAAACTGTTAATGTGATGTCAAAGAACTTGCATTCTACTACTGCTAAGACATGGCAAGAAATAAAACATAATCTAACAGTTAACAGCTATCAGCAGTTAACCATATTATTCTTTAGTCTAATTATTATGTAGGTGATAGCATACCTAAAATATAATCATTGTCATTATACTGTACTAAAAATCTTCTGTGACGTAAAGATAGTTACTTTTAGTTAACAACAAAATCAATCGTAGTGCAGAAACTTGCTTTCCATTAGTAATAATGGACAAGCTCAAGTATCTTGTTACCATTACTCAGTAAAGAATCTAAATAGAGAATTCTTTATTCTCATGATATTGGCAATATTAGTCTTTATCAAAGAGTAGTATCAGTGTTTAATGCTCTGCCACAGACCAAATCTGTTTGAATAATGAAAGAAAATATTTTGGGTTACTTATCTGGATTCCAAATAGTTGTTCAGTTTGGCAATACCCATTCTCTTTCTAATTAAAGGATTTTGATTCCCACAGTGTTTCAGAGAGGCTAGTTCTTCACATTCTTTCGCTGTTTGTATCTGAATAAGACTACGACCTAATGTTTATTTGTTTTCTTTTGTTGACCCTTATCTTGCAATGGCTTTTTTTCCAAATCAGTGCAGAAGAAAACCTAAGCAAAGTGATTTACATTATGAATGGTAATTGGTAGCAACAACAACAAAAATCACATTGATAAAAGAATATGCTGAACTTCCCCTTTCACAGGAGTTCCAGACAGAAACACATTTCAATTTTCTTAGCACTTTCCAGGAATAATTTTAGTCATAATTTTTCTAGGAAATCTGGCTTTACAGAAAAGTTGCTTCATGAAGAAGTATTTGTCAAAATGAGGGAGGATTTGAATTACTTGTAAGTAACAACTCTACGGACAAGTTAACTTCTTTTGTATACAGGAAAAATGAATTCTTAATCACAAAGACCTGTGTGGGAGAAATCATGATGGTATTTGTGGGAGACAGACATAAGGAGAAGGGATTCTGAATACCAGAAGGTAAGGTATTAGTATGTTCCATTGGCTTTTTGTGCCATAGTGTGGCTTAACACTGCTCCTAATTCTACTTCCTACAGTTTATTTCATTAGAATCCAATCCCATTGTATATGCTGCTCAGTATTACATCTGGGATATCATTTAGGAGCATCCCAGTAATAGCACTGCTGCTAGTTCTTTCCTAAAAATAATCTTTCCTGCACAGTATGAACAAAGTGAGGTGTTCGTCCAACCATAGAAATTTTCCAAACCAACTGAATTTATTGGTTTTTGAAACTTAGACCCAGGGTAGGTATTGCCTATATCTCTTTCCTGTTTAAAGGGATGTGGGGATTGTTTTGTCTGTTTTTTTTTTACCTTAAATGAATACACGGTACATACCAGTTTATTATTGATGTTTTGTTTTTTTCCTAGTGGTGAGGATACATTAAATTTTCTTTAATTCTTTTCTCATATCTGAAAGGACTGTGCATATGAGGGAACATATATTTTTATGTAGACATTCTGCACCACAGACAAATTGCTAGTTTTCTTAATGAACACATTACACTCTCAAAGAGTAATTATGTATTTGTCACCATCTCTTTCCATTGTCAATCACTATAAAGTGTTCCCTATAGGCTCATTGAACATGAGCTCTCTGTGAAATGAAGCATTGCAGTCAGACAATTTGAAAAAATATATTACCACCCTAACAGATGGAACATCAGTAATTTAGTACTAATCAGCTCAACTGGTTTTACAGAGTTTCTGCCTTTAATGTTCTGTGCCTTCATTGTGTGTGATTCACATCTGACTTGAGTGTAGCTTCAAAGACTGGCAGCTATCAGTAGCCTACTGATACAATCTCTCTATCATTAGATCCACCTTGTAAAGCAGTCCCAAGATCTGGTGACCAAGACAACGCAGATTTTGCAGCACACCTGTACAATGAGTTTCCTTATGCTAAACTGAACTGTTGATTAGCTAGATAAAGGGCAGTTTGCATTGCAGACCACCAAGCAACCATGCTGTTACCCTGTCAACTTGCACAGCTGGGAAGACAGATGAAGACAAATAGTTTGTTGCCGAGCCACCTTTGCCCAGGTAGAGGTGAATGAAATGCTGAAGTTAGGGTCTTTCCTGGACTACACCAGCTGCTATCTCTTCATCGGAGCATCAGTTACCACAGCCAACTGAATTATGATTAATATCACTATATATTTGTCAAAGTTGTTATAATTTGCCTTTCGTATAGGGCTATACAGCACTTCAGGGAACTGAAGACTTCGGATTAGTATCTTTAAAGATTTTTTTTTTTTACTTCACTTTTACTAAATATGTTGTACCAGCTGAAGCACTGACCCTGAGAGACAGATATACCTGTTAGGCTACACTTACCTGTGCATACTGCTGTCATTACAGTAACCGAGAATGCATTGTCTTCCTGAAAGAAGAGCAACATTTCTAAATTATTCATTCCTATTTGCAAACTGAAAACCTGTGTGCATGTGTGCATATATATATCTGTGTACACCATAACATACATAATGCCCTATGTGTAAATTGATCTTTAAAGAAGCTTCTGTTTTTAAATTTCATACTGGAAGTTAACAAGTGTGCCTGAAGAACTTTCAGCGTCTAAGTTTTGTATAGATATAGGCACAGTGCCATTACCTGCTGAAACTGTCTTCCCACTTGTATTTTTCTATTTTTAACATGTTAATAAGGTTATTTGCCTTAGTATACTTATAGGAATTCAAACAGTATGCAGACATATAGAAGATAAGACTCAACATTTTTACAAGTGTGGGAAGAATCTGGTATATCTAATTAAGACACTTGGACATATGCTTTTAAATTACAGTAAAGTAGTTCTGAAGTCGTTGCTAAATTCCCAGTACGGTCAAAGGAAAGAGAAAGGAGTGTTTGAAGGTCTTCAGGGAGAAATTCTGAGCCCAAACTTAGACATATTCAAAGGTTAAATATGAACTTTGTAGTGCTTTGACTTTGTGTGTGTGTGTGTATTTTAAGTCATGCGTAGGCCAATTTACTTCCATTCACACTGACCATGGCCCAAGCAGTTCTGTTGATAATAGTGGAACTTAACTGTAGACTACTCATTAATAAGAGAAAGGAGATCAATGGGGGGTTAGTCTGGCATTGCCTCCATTATGCTGCTAATATTTGTATTCAATAGAAATCAATTCAGAATTTGCCCTTCGTATCAATGGGACTAGGTTTCCGCATTTAGGTCATGATTTTGGCTTTCATATCTTTGCAGGAAAAAATTGGGAATGTTAAACTACATGAGATAGTGTTAAAAATCATAGCATCCTCTGACTGCTCCCTGGCTACTAAGAGTTGCAAAATAATACTCCATTTCTTTTTGGATAACCAGAAAAAATATACAGAATGAAAGATGTGAGAAAAATGCTAATAAAATATTTAGATAAATATTTAATAAAGAATTCCAGGAAAAGAAAAGTGCAATTCTTGCTTATGAAGAAATAAAGAAAGTTTTCTCCCCAGATTGTGAAAAGCAAGGGTTGAAGCCAAATCAAATACTAAAAGTTTATGCGTTTGGTATCATCCTTGAAATCCATCTGTCTTATATCCTTTTTCTTGCTGTGTTACAGACAAGATTGCATTATTGGGAAAGAAACAAAACAACAACAAAAAAACCCCACATAAACTTTCCCTGCCCTTTAGGGAGCAATCTGAGTTTTGACTTCTTCAGGAAGCAGTTTGTATTCTGAGAAAGTGAGAAATTAAACACAAGTCTATTCAATGGAATGCAAATTTGTCAATATGGCATCCGTGCCTCATGGAGGGGAAATATGACTTTGGAAAGCAAATTGCCTGCTGTTAGGTGCCTTCTGAATTGGAGAGGAATGTTTTCCACAAGGCTGTTTTTAATAGGCAGAGTTCATGTTGCAGCCATGTATCAGATGAAATTCAGAAGTTAATTAAATCAGCAGTTTTCAAATGTGCATGGTAAGAGTGGTAAGGCTTCTATAAGAAAGGTAGGGGATGGGACAAGCATTTTGAGAGGTGACCTCCTCTTTTATTGCATTATTTCTATAGTGGTTAGCAGTTATTTCATCCTTGTTCTTCCTCAGTAGAGCTGCTTTTATCAAATCAACTATAAAATCAGATGCTCTTATTAAAGCCAGGTATAAAATCTGTATCAGGCTAAGCCTGGGTACTACCATAACCTTTGTTATATTCTACTGTTTTTTTTTTCCTTCACAGAGACAAACAAATTCTTTTGGATGATTAGATAACTGCAATAATTCAGAAGAAAAGAGAAAGATAAACAGTCACTGGAAATTTTTTCAGATGAGGCACTCTACAAAAGAACCTCTACTTGTTAAAGATACACACCAAAAAATGGGCTAGATGTGCCTATTTTTTAATTTTTTGTGCTTCTGAAACTTCTTATTTATGAAAGATTCTGAAATTAGCAACTCTAAATCAGAAAGCACTTGCTGTTCACAGAGCAAATATGGCAGCAAGAAATTTTCTACCTTGTTATATTGATATGCATTAGCTGTTACGAGTTTTGGTAGGAGTACTGAAGAGTAGCAATGGTAGATCCTCAGTCAAGAAATGTTTATGTTCTGTCCATACTGTGTATATTTCAGGGGCTTTTGAGGAGGGTAATTGTCAAGGGAAGCCCTGGAAAGAAAAAAATTTCTGGATTCTATCAGGTTGACCTCCACAAAAAGGTAAATAATTTTGTGTATCACAAAGGCACAAAAGAACCTTTACTGATAACTTTAACTTGATGATAAAAGATTGCATTTTACCATAAGCGCTCTCTGTCCTGTTGTCTAACTTTCTGCTGTCCCTCCTGGCTTTTTCTGCCACATGTATTTTTGCTTACTTGTGAATAGAATATGGAAAAATTAAAGGCAATCCAATAGCTTATTAGAGAGAAAATTGAATTAGAAAAATCCCAGATAAAATGAGAATTGCATGAAAGAGGAAAAATTATTTTAGTATTACTATTCAAATGCTTTATAATTACTTGTACTCTTTTATTATTGACTGTATTATATCTCCCCTAAAATCTCACAGTGTGCTCAGCAGGTCACTTGTATTAGAGAAATCCCTGTGGAACAAGGTTGTTTTGCAGATGTTTCAAAAATAGTTAAAAATGTGACAATGAGATGAAAACAAAGACACTGCAGCTGATAATCACCAATAACAACGGCTGTAAAACCAAGAGGTAGATGTCAAAATTTTAATAGCTCTGCACATAGAAAGTAGAGGAAAAACAGAGCGGTACAGAAAACCAGAAGGAAACTTTTGCTGCGTACTTGACTTGTCATCCACTTTTCTCTCAAGAAGTGAGAAAAATGTAGGTATGAGATTTTTAAAATTGAATTTATTTTCTTATTTCATTACATGAAGATACTGATTTTTATAATTGGAGGTGTCTCAGTTATGCTTATGAAAAGTAATAGTCAATGAAGACAAAGTTTTCAAAAGCATTCAGCGATACCTTAATTGATTTTCCTTTGAAGTAAAGTGTAAAACTCCTATCAAATCTGAAAGGACCTGCCTTGGGTCAGAGGTGAATAACCTTGAAAAATCTTACCCATTTCTAGAATATGTTATAGGATCTATAAAAATGCTCAAACAGCACTTAAGTTTTCTTTTAATCCTGATGTTTTTCATCTTTGAAGAGAAACCATGAAGTGGTTTTAAGGCACAGTTGCACTTACTTAAAAAAAGAGCCTTGCTATGGATTTGTTCCTGACTATTGATATGAATCTGAGATTAAATAAAATATATATTTTTAATGGCATAACTCTATGATCTCAAGCTAGGAATATAGATTCTTTAAAAGATCAATGTTGATCCTGTGTCAGTGCTAAGACATTTTGTGTCTGACATAGTCTTGCAATCTTGCTGTCCTGTAATTGATGCCATACACTGACCACCACAGTCAGCTTCAAGGCCAGTGTCTCCTGGTAGTTAAGGTGAGTTAAGAATACCTACAAAAAGTAATTAGAAAATGTCAAGGGTAAGTGTCCCTGACACACAAATAGTCTGATTCTCCTGCTGTGAAAGATATTGTTGTAGAATCCAATGAGCAGCCTCATTAATGCTGCTAATTATCTCCTGCTGTTTTGAAATGTGCATTAATTTTTTTTAAAGTTTGTTTGGCTAAGAATGTGTCAAAAGTCAACAGCAGCACAACAAGGTCATTAAGTAGATGCAGAACCCTATAGTAACGTGCAGGCACGTGCAGACTTCGTTGTGTTCTTCCTTCCCCATTTTATAATTGCACCTAAAACCAACAGTGGGATGTTTCTACTGTTTATGTATTCTGGTGTAAGAAACAAGTGGAATCTAAGCAAATCAAACTTTTCAATATTTCAGACCTGTCTTTATATCAGTAAGATGTCGATAGCTCAAGTGGAGAAAATGCAAACAAACTTAGAAAAAAAAACCACCCAGATATTATGAACTCAATTGTTTAGTACTTATTCAAATTAAACTAAAAATACGAAAATATATTCAACATATGGTCGAGGATCTGTACTTTTGGGCCCAGAAAAGTGGTAAAATTAAGAATTTTCACCAGACTCCAGGAAGGGGCACAGCTGGGG
>Ga0065711_1035254_pt1 | contig 22576 bp, 13 predicted proteins | sample Hoacrofraction12_FD_59098 | JGI IMG/M metagenome (GOLD analysis project Ga0065711, IMG submission 59098) | Hoatzin crop microbial communities from Cojedes, Venezuela - Epithelial fraction 12 v2 (version 2) | ecosystem: Host-associated > Birds > Digestive system > Esophagus > Crop | place... | reverse complement strand
CAGTTTCTGCCTCTTTCTTTTCATTCTCCTCCGCACGCCGGCGGGGGGAGGGGCGGCCGCGTGGCGCTTTTGTTGCCGGCGGCAGCCAAAACCAAAACAGGAATATGACCTGGATTGTAGAAATCCTTCACACGCAGTTCAGAGTGACTCGAATGATGACACAACTGGAAACTTTTACATAGACCTTTCTGGTCCTCAGCATGGATTTTTTTCTGGAGACTTAATTTGATTATTTAGAAATGGTGCATGACTGATTTTGTTCAAGTCTTTTTATAAATATCCTGAAATGGAGAGTAAAATCATTGGTACCATTTTTTATGCTTTCCTAATATTTTTTTTTTTGTCAGGAAAAAAAATCATCTTATAATTCAATTGCAAGTACGAATGTGATCCTTTACTCTGATCAGTGATTACACTTTCAAGAATGCTGGGAGAATAAGGAGTTAGTACTTCTGATATATTTCTCATTGCAGGAACAATATACTGAGGACAGCCTACAGTCATGAAGAGAAGTGCAAAATTTGGCACTTTGCTCTCTTGCAGTCTAAAGAAAAGAGCATTTAGAAGTTTGAGTTGATAGTGGAGATAAGTGCAGTATGGGGAACAGGAACAAATCTATTAATCACATAAGCTGCTATCTCAGAAATAAAGTCACTTAAGTAATCATCATCTCAAAAAAAGGATATTATTTCCACTGTTTTGTCCTCTGTGTCCTCTGAAAAACAGAACTGGAGTTTGGCTGATGATGACTTAGTGAGCCTCAATTAATATTTAGCTGTGGTTTTGAAAACATAAGATACACTCTCTAAGAAACTGTTGGTATTGAAAAGTTTAACAAACTGCTGTATTTACCTTAAGTCTGTTGAAAAGGTTGATAGCAGCAGCAGGACTGTTGAACTAGGCTTCGATTTATTTCTTTTCCCCTCCAAGTGCACACTGCTTCATTAAGACAAGATTTCTATTATCAGTCTTGACAATAATCTCCTTATTAACTACTTGAAGTGTCTGAGACCTGTTTCATAAATCGGTGACTGATTATCTAGAGTAAATAAATCATTTCATGTTAACCTATTTTTGTCATCAAGATCTGTTTAAAAGCTTCTTAATGTAGCTATGATTACAAGTCACTACTCAGATTAAATTCACTATTTGAACCTTTGGTTTATTCAAGAGAATATTGGAGTATTTACTATGAAATGACACTTCAAAAAATTAGCAAATTTTCCTTTCTGAGCTACTGTAGTGGTTTACAACATGTGTGTGGAAATCCAGGATCTCAGCTATTCTCTGAAATTTCTTTAGAGTTAGTAACGTCTTTGAAATTAGTCACTTGTTTAAAATTAATGAGAATATCCCTTACACCTTGCCTCTAGGGCTAGTAATTACAGCTGGTAAAACTATGAGCAGGTGTACTAAAATGGCTACAATGTGATACCAGTGTAGAATAAAGAAAAGCAAGGAGATAAACATTTCTGTGAGATACGTGACTGGATTTTTTTGCTTACATTTTAAAATTATTTTTGGCAGCTATCAGAAAAATAAGCTATTTATTTTGGAACTTTCTGCTATAACCTGGAGAGTTTTGGAGATCATTCTTTGTAACTGAACAAGTATTAGAAAGAAAATGCTTACCTTGTTTTATAGGCAAATGTTTAAATTGCAAGAACAACACTGCAATTCTACCTGTCTCCATAATAATACACTATACAAAGTGAAATGTTTTAAAATTGTGTCTTAAAATAAGAAACACAGTTTATGCCCTTAATCTCCCAGTAAGCCACAACTGGCAGGTGCTGAAAAAGATGTTGGTGTGTGCAGAAGCTAGGCTTTCCCCCTCCATGCAAAGTGATACATACCTTTGTTCCATAAGGTACCTTCTTGCCCTTTGGACAGTAGGTGAGCTGCAGCTTTGATTCTTAATTCTTAGGTGAGCTCTAATTTAATAAGTTATTTTTATCTTGTTTGTGATTTGTTGAGAAGCTGCCTTTGCCAATGTTATTGTTATGAAGTCACTTGCCAAGCTTTTTTTAGATAGTGAAGAAAACAGCTGCCTTGTATAGAGGGAGAAAACAATCTATTGGGTAATATTTCAATCAGTAAAAATGTTTTTTTTTCCCTGAAGTTTATATTTAAAAAATACACCCAAAAAATCAACAAGGGAGACTTACTCTGTTCCTGAGGCAGATAAATGAACTGTGTTTTTGTTATAACTTGGACTGTTAAAAAAGTGTGCTTCCCTTCTGTAACATTTTAGGATCCAGCGCAGTCATCGGGTTTTCATCCTTCAGCATCTGTTGTTGCAGTAGGGACGCTAACCGGCAGGTAAGAAGTGCAGAGCAACACCTTGGGCACCAGCAAACACGACATGACTTTTCCAGCTCACATCCAAGTTCATGTTTTGCAGATGTATGCGTGCAATATGTTCATCCCCTATCGATTTCTGTTGACTTTCGGAGTGAAATTTATTTGTATTGCATTAGTGCCTGGAGGGTCTGGTCTCGGACCCGTATCCTGTGTTTGCTGAGCATTGCACGAACACAGAATGAAGAGACGGTTTCTGCCCTGGGCGAGCGGCAGATGAAGATCAGTGGGAGGAGGTGGCTTTGGATGGGGTGGGAAGTTGTGGTTAGCAGTGAGACCGTGCGTGGGAGGTGCTGTCACCATGCCAGTGACCTGAATGCTAAACCTTTGTGTCCAGCGTGGCAAAGGAGAGGCTAAAGGAGCAGTTTGAGATAACAAGATAACTGTGCAGATGCATACAGAGAGCTTCTCTGAGGCCTGTAGGGCAACGTAGAGGAGCAACCTTTTTCTATGTGATTTCATTCAAAAATTTAACAAGTGGTTTACTATCTCTAATGCAGTGACGTCCAGAGTCTCTAACAAAATTTTGGGAAATCTTCCACTGCGCTAGACAGAGTGTAAAAATGAATATTGATAGACTTGTTCTGCCTGAAGAGTGTAAATTGTAACCAAGACAGACAAAAGCAGGGTGAAAAGTAGTATCTCCGTCTGGCAGGGCAGACTGAATGCTTGGTCACGTAGTGGGTCAGCGGCAGACCTGGGGTTTAAGCTTGGTTGCCTGTCAGAGGAGGAAGGAGCGTCTTCGCCAGAACTCCATCCTCTCCTTTAATGTCACTTGAGGGCAGACTTTGCTGTTAGTATCGAGAACAGTGGCATTGAACTGAGAACATATAGAATTCTTATAGGTTATAAGCCAAGATGGTTTCGGATTGTGTATCATTCCTAAATAAAGGATTTATTTTAGTTACTAAATTTAGTTCATTTACCAAATAAAGTCAATCAAAAGGAGAAGCTTTGAGAGGAATCTTTACTTTGGCTTTAATAATTTGATGGAAGTATTGAAACAGAAATTTTATCATTGTCCTTTCTACATGTTTCAACAAATTAAATTTGGATTCATTAAAAGTAATTAATTTAATTTAATTTATTACAAATTTAATAAATTAATTAACTTATAAATAAATAAAGCTAATCCTTCTGTCAAAAGGGAATGGTTCTTATTCTTGCTTGTGTTTTTCTTTGCTCTAGTATTTAATGTAGGCATCAGTTTAAACATCAGCATTGCATAGAGGAGGGGCATTAAAGGAGAAGGATCATTATGTGTAATGCTTACTTTATTCTAATGCATGATGTAGTAAAACAGACTAAACTCTGAAGGTGGATATCGGGGTCAATGTCTGATCTTTTTTCTGGTTAAAAAACATGGGAAAGAAACTATCCTTCTGTTAAAGTAAAAATAAACTAAACTGAGTAGCAGTTGCTGTTTTTCTTTTGCTGGTGTAAAACTTATGCTATTTTGACAGAAAAGTTGGTCAAGATTACAGTAGTTTTAAATTCCTTATGGAATGGTTTATTGACCTCTTTCTGTATTTACAACAGGTGGTTTGTGTTTGACACAGAAACAAAAGACTTGGTCACTGTACACACAGATGGAAATGAACAGCTGTCTGTAATGCGTTACTCACCAGGTTTGAGAGCGTTTATTTACTGGTTAAGAGAAAGCATTGGATTTTTTCATTAAATTTGGGGTTGGTTGATTTTAAAATAATTCCTCACTTGCTATACTGAAGTTGAACATAACTGTGCCATGAAACACTGGAAACACCGAAAGGGTGGTGTCTCAACCTCTATTTCTCTTTTCCTTCCCCCCTTCCCTCTCCTATATGTCTGATATGGTTTCACTGGGAAGAAAAAAAAAAGAAAGACTTAACTGTGCAGGTTATTGCAATCAGGTTAGCTGATTCTAACGGACTGTAGCTGCTTCTAGAAGTGTCATGTGTTTTTAACAATAATATGTGCTCTGTAAACTTGCTGTTGTGTAATCTTGAAACGTGCATCAACATGCAGTTGAAAAATAAAAAATAGAATTTTATTTTTTCATTTTTTGGTGTTGAGGCCTTTAAGAGCAGTTCCTCTGGTCTGTGACACACTAACTTTTCAAAATTAGCCTGAGTTCTTTCCTACAGGAATAAATACTCTTCACTTTTGCGTTTATAGATGGAAACTTCTTGGCAATAGGTTCCCATGACAATTCTATTTATATATATGGCGTAAGTGAAAATGGAAGGAAGTACACTAGAATTGGCAAATGTTCAGTAAGTAACCTTTTTTCCTCCTAGTTCAATATTAACAACTGAAGTATGTTTTGTAGCACTGTATGAATGCTGTCACATTGAGACACACTGTTAGTGCAGTTAATACAATATTTTTCTCTTCGTAGGGTCATTCCAGCTTCATTACTCATCTGGATTGGTCTGTTAATTCACAGTATCTTGTGTCTAATTCAGGAGACTATGAAATCTTATACTGTGAGTAAGAATTATGTTTAGTCCTTTTGTGCAAAGTTCAGGCAGTCTAATACAGATTTAAAATTTAAATGAGACCATATAACTGCCAAGATAGACCATATGCTGTAATTCATCTGGTCTATCAAAAATCGATATAATTTGAGAATGAAAAACATTATCATATTTGGGTTTTTTTTTTCTTTTGTAGGGATCCCCTCTGCTTGTAAACAGGTCGTGAGTGTTGAAACAACTAGAGATATAGAATGGGCCACCTACACCTGTACTTTAGGATTCCATGTTTTTGGTAAGTATCTTTCTTCTTACAAGCTCTTACCATTCTTGTTATTAACAAACATTTGGATTGCCAACTTCTTTTTATGAAACATGACTATTCAGGTTTCAGGGAAAAATACAGAACTTCTGTTATGCCATTTTTATTACAATCTGTCCTCTTATTTCAGTCCAGAAAGACTCTGATTTAATATTCTTGCTAGCTTCAAGTATAAATACTGAATTACAATGTAAGTGGGAGACAAGGAAGAAATCACACACTGCCCTTTCTGTCACACTAGAGCGGCTTCTTCTGTCTTCAGACTGAAAGTACCAATTCTAGGAAATTATCATTTATTTAGGCAGCTGCTGGGCCAAATCCCCTTACCAGAAGCAGACTGATTTGCAGTAGTTACTGTGCAAACACAAAACAGGTGACAATCTCCATCATTAAGTACTTACAATGTATTTTGATACAATATGTAGCAATTAAATGAGATGAAACAAATGCACGCAGAAAGAAGAAAAACGTAACAAAATCAGGATGATTTGTTTCCATGAGACTTCTCTTCTGATGGTTTTGAAGGTGCTGCTTTCCTCAGTGTACTCTGAAGCCTTGTACTCGCTCCACGACATGTGCAGAACTAGACAGATCATTACAAAAGCTGAGTGAAAGAAGCTTCAAATTCTTTAGTTGTCAGGATAAAATGGTAAGCCATGGTAGAAGTTCAGAGAAGAGCCTGGTTTATTACAAGCAGTAAGCCAGGAAGATTTTCACCCGTGTTTCAAGAGTAGATGCAGTGACGTGTTTGAAAGCAGCCAGAAAGGACATGTTTTTAGAGCCTAGAAGATGGGATGGCAGTAACAATATGCTGGGAAGAAACAGTCAAATTTTCTAAAATTTGACTGACAAGCAGTGCTCAAGTATCACTACGACACGCAGATTTAGTAAAAGGAGGAAGTCGTAGAAGACTGGCTACGTGTTAACTTAATATACCTTATTATACCTCACCATAAGGGATGAAGGCCCTTATAGAACTTTTAGCATATTCCTGGGGTTTGAGTATACTTGACACACAGTTACAGAGAGCCACAAAGTCTTGCATTACGATCAAAGGTTCAGATATGCTGAAATGATGATTTCTTTAAGTGAGTATTCCTTACTTTATAATTTGGATTAGTGCTAATAGAATATGGACTGCTTGTGGTCCGTAGAGAGTCATAGGAGAGGGCCGTCACACCTAAGAGGGGTTTTTTTCTCCTTTGCAACAGATCAGCTTTTGGAGCAGATCTGTGAAACAAAATGATCTAGTGGGCCAATGGAGAACATGTGGAAACTTCATACACATTTTTATACTTAGAGTCCTCCATGCTGTACTGGCTTGTTGTAAGCTAATGCCACAAGAATGAGGAATAAGTAAAAGTAGCTGCTGGTTTCAATAATAATTGTCACGATTATTATTTTAGTAATGTCATAGAGATTGTGAGGGTGTTCATCAGATTAATGGAATTTTAACGTAAAAGGATATAACTTACTCGAAAAGGGTATGCAATGCACAAGGAGGGAACATGGTGCTGTATATACTGAGGATTCATAGCTGTACAGTTAGGTTCAGACTACAAAGATAATGCGTAAGAATTATAGATTAGTGAAAGAATATTAATGATGGCAGGGTTATATGGTTGCCTATCCTTCCAGAAAGATCAAGTGAATGGAATTTTTTAATAGGCAGTAGAATCAGTCAAATCACAGGAATTACTGGGGATGTGAGATTTTAACCGTTCCAGTGTCTTTCGGGAAAGGAGTTGCAGTACAGTGGCTAACCAACCAGTTCTCAAAATTCTTCTGATACAGGAAACAGATAAGCACCTAGAGAGGAGTTTCTTCCAGATTTCATTCTGGGGCGTTGGAAGGAGCTTACTGAGAATGTAATGCATCTTGTGTCGGAATGACTGTGGAATCAGGGAGGTGTGCTCCTTACCATAGGAAGGAAAAAGAGCAACAAAATGAAAATGAAAATGACTTCAGGGAGGCAAACTGCAGAAGTGCAAAGCCCTGTTAGGGAAGATGTGAAGTTGAAGAGGCGAGATGTGGTCGTTCCTTACATGGTACGAACTGCACCAACTCTGCCAGCCAAGCGGAGAGATAGGAGTGGCAGCAAGACACAAGTGTGGTTAAACTATTGCTGACCTCTCCTACAAGGAAGAGGAATGCAGAAAGTAGAAGCTGTTGGAGGACCAAGAAGACGCAAAAACAAAGTCTAAACATAAACGCGTACTTGTGACAAGTACAGAAATAACAGAATGACCAACGACAATATTGGTCTGCTATGTGGAGAGGAGAGATGACACTGCTAATGCTGAAGTGTTAAAAAACCCGACACTTTTTTGTCTTGTGTCTTTATTAGATCGCAGTCTGATGGCTAATGCAGTTAGTGCCAGTAATGAAAGGACCTCATTTCAGTAGTAGAAACCTCTGCTTTCAGTAGGGAAGGAGAAGACTGGAAAGTGTGATGAACCTTCTAGTATCTGTAAAAACATCTGTTTAGCATAATCTCAAGACCATTAGTACATATTTCCAGGACCTCACAGAGAACAGGCAAAGTACTGGAAAAATGGAGAAGAATGAATGCAGTATCTGCAGAATCGTATATTTACCTTCAGAGCCCATATGGAGAAGATAACGTGCAAAGTTAGTGGCTAGAATAATAAATTGGAGAAGCTCATAAACTATAAATTGGAAACCAGTCCGGTGATGCTGGAAGTCACTCTGCTATTCAGTACTTGGGGTCTCAGGACAGAGAAGAAGCAGTCACATAATCAAGGGTGTGAGGCTTCTAGTATATTGATTTTACAGTAGCTAATGGCTGACTGAAGCTAGGAATATTTTCTCACTCTAGTAGAACCACATAAAAATCACAAATAGTATGCATAGCACTCGCAGATCAACATAAGCAATGCAGGGGGGAAGATGAACATTGATCTGTTGAACACCTGTCTTCAAGCATGGGAACAGATTAGTCAGCCTGGAAATGTTTAGAGATGAGTCAACGGAAAATCAACAGCATGTAAAGAAGTGTGTCCAATGGAGGATATTTTAGTGATACAAACAAATGTGCAGGACTAAAGACTTTAAAGCACTTGCTGATCTGCATGCTTTTGCAAGAGCCATGTGCTGGTTAATATGCAACCAAGGCACCAGTTCGTATCACATGCCCAGTTCTGGAAAAATTAGTGTTTGTGGTGAAGGGCAGGAATAGAAGAAATCTAAGATGCTGTGCAAAGCCAAACAATATTGCAAGCAAAGCAGAGCTCAGGCTGGTTGGGTTCAAAACTGATTAGAAGACTGTACACTGGATATTAAGTTTGTTTGAATATATTTATTAATAGCATGGATGATAAAACAGCATGCATAATTTGTAGGTGACGTGAAGCTGCAGGATTAGCAAATTGTCTTGAGAAATAGAGGAATGGTATGAAAAAAGGAGGCAATTCAATAGAAACAAATAGGAGGCTGCACACTTGAACAGCAGAACCCGGTTGTACAAATACAGAATGGAGGAGAGCAGGGAAGAGAGCAGATCTGCACAGAAGATCAGATTACTTTTGCATACAAACCGAACATGAATCAACAGCATTATGCTGCTGTAGAAAAGGCAGATGCATTAGCAGGATATGTAATGAAAAGGATGCCGTGCAAAATCTGAAGTAATCGTCCATTTATCGGCATCTTCTTCAGTCACAGCTGGAATAGCTGCTTCTGGTTTTTGTGTGTTGGACCAACAGATAATGTGCTGACTAGCAAGAATAATTATCCATCTAAATATTGTTCTGTGAGAAGAGATGTAATGAATGAGTTTTAGAGAAGAAGAGGAAAAAAAAAAAGCATGGCATCAATCTTCAAATAAGAGAAAGGAAACGGTCTCTTTTTCCGTGTCTGCAGAGGATGGGGAGGAAAAAGTGGACTAATTTTTCATCAAAGGGGATTCAGTTCACATATTCAGAAAGACTAACAGTGAGGCACTGGAATAAATTTTGAATGAGCACAGAGTCTCAAAAAATCCACCTTGATAAAATCCTTTCCCCATTTCAGAATGGCAATCTTGTTTCTTAAACCATTTGCTTTAGGGGTAATCTCCAGCTTGTCATAAAGACTCTTGTCTCTTTTCAGCTAGCATGGGATGGTCACACAGCCTCCCTTTTGTCCCGTGTTTCTTCTTTTCACCTTCCTTTTCTTTCTTCCCTGACTTTTTTACTGTCCCTGATCTAGCAAAGAGGTGTTTCCCCACACACGTCTGGAGAGTTAGGAGCAGCCCACAAATCAGTACTTTGCATTTCATTTTATTTACAACAATTTGCAAGTCCATATAAAGACACGGAATCACTACTTCTTAGTGCTTTTGAATTGCTTTGCAATGATACGAAGGCTGTATTTGGGAAGAATTACCCGTGGATCGAAGAGCGGCTGTTTCTGCAGCGCAGGGTTGGCGTTACGAGCGGCCCGAAGAAGGAGAAGCTGGCGTTTGCCTGCCCTGCCTGCCGACGTAGGCATCCTTCCGGGAGAGGGGAGGGTGAGCAGCAACCCATCCTGACCTATAGTAACAACGATGGAAGAGTGGGCAGTTGGGTGGTAGGGCTTCAGGGACACACTGCAGAGGGTGTGTGACATGGGGACAGTCACTGAGAATCATAACGCCAAGACAAGGCAGGGATTTTGCCAAATCATAATGGCAGAACACACCTTTTAACTGGTTATGTCAGTGGTCTCTGAAAGTTTGGTGTCGTTTATGTTGAGTAGGTATTAGATAAAATCTGAATTAGAAAAATCGTGAAAAAAAAACCCCGGTACTGCGTACAAAAAAATGAAATTTCAATAACTGGTTGGTTTGTATTACAATCACAATTTATTACAGGCAAGTATTCAGAGGCTTTAAAGATGTGGTGCACAGATTTGATCCTTGCATTGATGAGCCTACAGTTTAATTTTAGAACACCACTTTGTGCAAGAACAGCAAGGAGTAGAGTACATGAGGAAGGAGGAGAATTACTTACAGTAAAATAAAAGCATTTTAAAAATTTATAGTAGGTTCAGTTTCTTTTGGAAGGATCTAGTAATTACTAAATAACATTTAAAACTAATTTCTTGTGTCAGGTTTTAGACTTTAGTAATATGAAGGAAGTATGTTGAATCATACGTAGGTAATTTTTTAAACTACAGTGGTATGAAGAAAGTGCGTTAGCTCTTACATAAGCAGGAGGGAAAATAAAAGCAGTAACAGTTATTTTTCTACATAAGCATATGAAAGGCTCAGACACATGACCATAATTCAGCAGAATTCTTTTATTCAGAGTAAAAAGCACTTTGCTGACTAGAGAAAATAATGGGTTTTTTACGTGCTTGATTTCCTCTTAGAATCTGACCTTTTGCTGGTACTGAAGTATGTATACGGACTCAGCTGCAGTAGTTTTTATAGTTTTATCTTTTTTTTTAAACAAGTAATCCTTTAGTAATAGTGTAAGAAAAACTTAAGCTGTCGTTTTTATTTCCATTATAGAAACCTTTTAATTAGTCCCTCTGTGTTTCAGGTGTATGGCCTGAAGGTTCAGATGGAACAGATATCAATGCTGTCTGTCGATCATATGGGAGAAAACTGCTATCAACAGGGGACGATTTTGGCAAAGTACATCTCTTCTCATATCCGTGTTCACAGTTCAGGGTAAGGTATTTCCAAAAAATTTACTCTTGTAACTTGCACAAATGTATTAAGTGTTGTTTTTGTAAGTACACAAAAAAGAAGGAAGAATGGGAATATGTGTATGCCTAAGGGATTTACTTAAGGTTCATTGAGACTACAATTAAATTTAAAATATGATTTATTATTAAAATACTTTAAGAGAATGATGTGATGCCTTGGTTTTATTGTCTTACGAATGTTATGTTATAAAGATATGTTTTTATGACAGTTTATATTCTCACTAATCTGGTGTTTTCTAGGCTCCAAGCCATGTGTACGGCGGACATAGTAGTCACGTAACTAATGTAGATTTTCTCTGTGAAGACACTCATCTCATCTCCACAGGCGGCAAAGACACAAGTATTATGCAGTGGCGAGTCATTTAGAGGAAACATCAGTGTGAACATACACAGTTGAGTCGACCATGCACAGAACTTATGTATAAGCTGTATATTTAAAACTTAACAGTATGTTTGCAGTTTAGCCTGGTCACTGTGATTTTTGTTTAAAAAATTCTTACAAACCTCAGGAAAATTAAGCCCTGTGCTGGTTACCTTACTCAGTCTAGTGATTTTTTTTTTTTTTTTCCATTGTGTCACACCTAAAGAATGATGGTTTTCTCCTCTGTTGTACAATATACAAATGCAGTACAAGTTTAATATAAGAAATGTGGCTTGACAGTTTGCAATACAGTGGTATCAGCAAAATGTGACTCTCTTAAATGTTTTCCATAAACACTGCTAAAATGGTCACAAAAATGCCTTTCAAAGACTGTATATATGTGCTTATTTGTTTCACTATCTACACTTTGTACTGTATATCTACTTATCTAGAAAAATCTATGACAATGTCGAGGTACCGAATAGTTTCTGATGGAGGATGATGAATAGACGCAGAAAGTATAAACCGAGGTGCAAGATGCAAAAATAAGTGGTTTAGGCCTGAAAATGTGAAAATTTGCGTTCTCTTGGGAATAGCACCCCTTGGGTATCACCCATGAGGAGTCGTGTTCCCTTTCCAGTGAATCAGCAGGTTCTGCCCCAGTTTGACCTGAATATCTCAGCAGGGTTTACAGATGTCTATGTGGTTCAGGTATTCCATATGAGTTTAAATTTAAAATCTTTTTATTTGTATATGAACAGTTTCTTTTTGAAAACAAAACAAAAAAGCTTGACCACATCCCCGTTATTGGTTGATATATTTAACTACTATGTATGTTAATCAGCATGATGCTATATTGTACATGTATAAGATTTTAGCAGTTCATAACAAATGGTAAGGCAATCTAGCTTTACTTTTTTATGCTTATGGATATTGTATATTTGTATTTTAAGACCAAGTAGACCAAGTCTAAATATATCTTTTTAAGTGTACCATAAACCTGCAGAGGGTAAAGGAAGTCTTGGAAACCTACATGAAATATTAATGTGTAACTTCTGGCCCCTGTGTTTTGTGCATGGATGGATATTTATAGTATGAAATAAGATTGTGTTTTGCAATGAAGTAATAGTGGAGGTGGTATAAAATGGTTGAGAAGGCCTTATCAATGTTGATTGTGACACAGATTGAAATGTATTGTTTACTTTGAAGAATGTATCTGAAGAATTTTAAAAGAGAGGAGTTCTAACCAGGCTCGAAAAAGATAATATTAAAATTTTGCTTGTAATGGACAGTAAACGCTAATTCTCTGAACTCTAAAGCACTGGTTGTTTAGAGTGATTCAAATGAAATGGAATCAATAAATTTTGAAACTTTTTTATTACATCTCCAACCTCCTACACTGAAAGTGCAGGACACCAATAAACATGTATTGAAGTGAATTTTCAATGCATTCTTCCTGTTTAGTAAAATACCTTTGTTTCAGCATGAAATACTTACAGAGGAGACAGGCTTTTACTGAACGACACACATTTGTGATTTCTCAATTAGAGCTGCATTTGAAGATATTTGGGAATAAAATCTAGATTTTGGGGTGCATAATTTCATGTGTGAGCATGACCCTGGCAATGCGATCCCTAATGCACACCTGGAGGGTGAAACTCCAGCTTCACAGCAGGGCCAGACGGACACGTCGCATGCTGTCAGCTCCCAGCTGCCGTGGTTCTGCCTCCTGGTACGCGTCACGTATTTCAGCTGGTGGAGGGGTGTCATTCCACTGCGCAGGGTTATGGTCAAGAGCAAGAGCTCCTGGCGATTTCTGTGTGTTGGGAACTCATCCTCAGGCAAGGCTGCGGAAGGCCGGGGTTTTGGGGTCACCGTAACCTGACATTATCTCGCACTGTCACTGAAGGAAGAGGTCTTGCCCCCAGCTGTTTGGTCCTATCCCATGCAGCAGCACAAGAGTTATTGTGGCCATTAGGGAGAACCCAGCTGAGAGATGGACCCAGATTAAAAAAAAAAAAAAGGGCCACCAAGTAAACAACAGCTACTACAAAACAGTAAATCCCTTTCTTCAGTTTCATCATCTCGTTTAGCTGTGCAGCTGTGTGAATCCTTGTGCTGAGCCGGTACAGAGGCAGGAGCAGTGTGGAGAAGCAGGAAATGGACAGAGGAGCACTGGAACAACTTTTGATGGCGATGTCGATCTCCTGCTTGAAGTGTGTGAAACTAAGGCATAATATGCCTACCCTTTCTAGGGTTAATCCAATCCTAAGTGGTCGTAACACACAAGTGACAGGTTCTCATCTTGTCTGGATACTTGATTAATTGTGGCGCGATACCTTCTGTTTATTAAATTTTTTTGCTTTTGCAGACGGAGTGCTTTCAGGTTTTCTGCTTCCAGAATTGCAGGTGATTTGTCATTACTTGCGACAGAGAAAACAGGGGCTGCAAATTGGGTTGGCTCGTTCCCTTTTCATCCTTCTCCCACGGTGCTGCTCTTGGGATGTGATAATGTATTTGTGATCCCCTTCTTCATTTTAAACTATTATTCCTTGCAAGAAATAAATGAGGAATCCAGCAAGTTCATCCCTAGGGTTACTGATCAAAGGGGATTTTCAACTGTCCCATCCCATCTGTGCCTGTGCTGCTCCTCTGTTTCTAACTTTTGCCCTGAAATGTGTCTTTGTTCCTCTCTGAAAACCTGAAAAACGTATTAGCTGAATTGGCAAATGGTGGGTAACGTCCTGAGCCAGATATCCGTTTGACGACTGTTAAAGTGATTCTTGTTCCTTTATCCAGGAAATTCTACACAATTTCACCATTGTTATAGATAATCTTCTGCTCTTCTCGCTTCCACCCTTGTTCCTCAGTTCTTGCATTTATTTATTTTCTCTGGAGTGCCCTCTTTTTTAAAATATAAAAAAAGAAAGAGAGAGTTTATTCCTGAACTTTGCATATTTCATGCCCTCAGCAGTACCTGGGACTCTTACGCCTGATTCCGTCGCCTGATAGTGTGTATGCAGCAGTTGTCTGGTCCTGCCCTTGCCTGGAGCGTGAGGCTACTGCTCGAGGCCACAGCTGGAGGCACGGCCGGGCTTCTGCTGCTGCTCCTTCCCGCCCCTGATCTTGGCTGTGGCAGGCGTAGCATTGCTCAAAGGAGAGCCTCATCTCTTTGTGTCTCTTGTGTACTGAGGGTGTCTAACAAGCATTCAGCTGCTCCCTTGCAGCTTTCTGCGGTTTCAGTTCCTGTTTCTTGCTTTTCTTCGCTTCATTTCTGGCATTGCTCTTCTGTGGCTGCAGCTTCTAGGACCACATCCGCCTCAGCCCTTACCGGCACATTTTGCTGCCCTTCACTGCCGGTAAAACCAGCGGCCCTGACTACCTCTCTGATCGTTTTGGGGCCGAGTTCCTGGTTGCTTACTGTATCTGTATCTGTATCCACGCTGCTGCTTGGCCTTCAGCTTACCAATATCGGTGACTGCATCTGCTTTTAGCCCCTTCCTTCCTTGTGTGAGTGCACTGAGGCCATCGACGCTGTCTCGTTTCTCGATCGTCCTCCGTTTGTCTGTGGGCAGCCCTATAATGTATAGCAAGTACTTAGATTTGAAAATATTTTTAAGGTAGAGATTTTTTTATCTGTTGTTGCATGGTGTTTAGCAATGAGATTTTGTGATGTGACACTCGGTACAACAGTACCACTGTTGTATTTGTCCGAAACAGTGAGGATGTGTATTCAGATAACACTTCTGTGTCAGCACGTTCAAAGTGATTAGCTACTGGAGCTGATAATTTAAGACTCAGAGAATAGACACTATTCAGAAAACAATACACGTGCTTTCAAAAGACGTCTTCCTCCTTCTACATGCTTATAAAGCAAACATAGACTCAGTCTGTTTTTTAGGATCATTACGCATTTTCAAGTAGAGGCTTTTCACTATTTTGTTTACCTCTCCTGCTTGTTTTCATAAATTTATTGTACTCCTAAAGGACATATATTTGTCTTATATAAAAATACATCCTACAACTTAATTGTATATGTATTATTTGAATTACTACCTGAAAAATTATTATTACATAGATACTTGCGGTAGTGCTTGGTTTCGACTGGTTGTTGAAACCTGACAGGTATTAGGAATTTCCAGCAGATAAGCTCTACAAAAAGCAGTCTATTATTAAAAATTTAAAAATTATTAATAATTTGTATTGTATATGTAATAATGTATTTAAAAAAAGAAAAACAGGAAAAAGAAAAAGTTAAGAAGGAGATAAATTTAAAATAAATAGTTTTTCAATGCTGGTGAATTAAAACCCCCCCACCATTTCAAATTATTAAAAAACATCCTCTCACAAAGAAAATAATTTTTGTAAGATGGATTATTTTACTATTCTAAATAAGACAAGGGTGTATTTCCTATGTGAAATGTTTGGATGAAATTTGTCCTTCAAACGAATTACTATTAGAAGATATTATTTCCCGTCAAAATTATGTGTGTGGCAAGAGCTTGCAAGGGCAGCCAGACCCTTTTTTGCAAGGGTCGGCATTTCTCACTTCTGCAGGTTCTGCTCAGAGAAGCAGGTAGTCTTTTTGTTGTGTTTTCTCCTCCGCCCCTGGAACTGGGGCTGTTGACAGATCGCTCAATTGCATCCTCTAAAATCCTACAGATGGCAGGGAAAATGTCACTCTAATTACTGGTGGAAAGAACAGACTTATGAGATGCCTAAAGAGAAATCTTTTTCTTCCATCGCTGGCTGGGCTTCACAGCCGCGCTGGAGCGGTCCGATGGCTGCCGTGCCGCTCTCACCGCGGCCGGCTGCCCTTCGGAAGAGGGAAGGAAGACGGTGGAGGATGAGGAGCCAGCTCCTGAGGGGAAGGGCAGACCCGCACCCGGCTCTGCCCGCTCCCTGCTCCGGGACGGAGGCTGCTGGTCGCTGCACGAGTGAGTACTTCAGCCATTCCCGCTCTTGCTGGGAGAGATTTCTGTTTCTCCTTAGTCATGCAGTTCTGTGGCAATTTCGTTTTTCTTAAGGGAACAACTTTGGCTCCTGAATTCATTAAATAATTGTAGAAGGCTAAGTGATAATTCACGTGGGGGTGTTGATGACAGTGCAGCGAAAGCTGCCACCCAGCACTCGGTTTGGCAGACCTTGGTTGTGCCAGGGGCCATGCCAATGGGCTCATCTGTGAAAACCATGCAGGGGACCTTTGTCATTGTGGGTTCCCCTTGGTCTCCTGCCAAGGGTGGGAGTGAAAGGAGTTGCCTTCTTCGGACAGAGCCGCTGCGCTGGTGGTACCACCGGATCTGCAGGTGCTTCCTTTGGACCTTGCTTCTGTGAAAGCTTGAGGTCGTGTACTCCGTGAAGAGTGGTTCTTCCCCACCAGCTCCACAGTCCCAAATTAGCACAGGTGTTCTTTTACCATTTTTTGGCTATCTACCAACTGTGTTAAACTACCTTGGACATTTCCATTCATTTGCCGTGGACGTATCTGTACCTTAAAGGCTGCCTCTTTGGGTCTGGTATGAGGTGCTGAGGTTATAACCATGAGAAAAGTGACCTGTTTTCATGGTCTCTGTGCAAGTGAACAGGTTTTTAGCTGGAGCTTCTGTGAGATGAACATTTTTAAAATCTGACCCGCGGAATTACTGAGAATAAACATTTAGCCAGAGGCAAGCACATTCAGCTGCTCTGTGGATTCTGGCTATCAGTGCTATGTGAGCTACATTTGCTCCAGATTCCAGGTTGCAAGCTAAAGAAATCTGCTTCAGGCTGTTCAGTCGTTATGGTTGGAAAGCAAAACTTAAAAAGGCTGGATGGGTTCTGCAGCCATGTTAGATTATTGTAATTTGTCATCGCCTGGCATTGCCCTCGCACCGCAGAGACGTGCTGAAGAGGGAAGTGTCTGCTTGAGGCAGCCTGAAGAGAACGCCTCTCTCTACAAAATCAGCTGCCTCGGCAGTTCATTCTGGATTCAGTTTCTCATTAAGATAAATGTCAATGTTTTAGGGCTCCTTCCTTCCTGCCCAGCTTCTCCTTTTCAGCAGCTTTCATTGACATCATAATCCCGAATTTACGACATCAGTGTATAACCACAGGGGAGGTTGTTATGCCAGAGGTTCAAGTGTTTTGGCCTCCTTACAGCACCTAAAAAGAGCAGGAGCTGAGCTCTGAAAGTCTCTGTCTATGGCTTGAACAGTTGGAGAGCAAGCTGACAGGAGGCTCGGTTTAAGTGAAAAGCCCTCTGGCATTTCCCCTGTGCACGGCTCCTGTTCAGTGAAGGTCTGGCCACACGCAGTTCAGCAGCCTGGGGAGCCTCTGGCTGCACGAGCACAGCATCGCCTCTGGGCCGAGATCTCTCGGGCTGGCTTTGGGTGAGAACGCTGCTGCTTTTGTTACCCTGCCGTGACAGGCCGGGCCTCTTCCTAAAAAGCTCAAGCCCAAACAATCTTGACCTTGCAAGAGCAGGACCGAGGGGATTTTAATAATAATAAAACAAACAAAACGGAGCGGCTCCTTGCCTGGCTCAGTACAGCCTGCTCTGCAAGAGACGGCAAAGGTACAGACTGTCCTCCGCGGGCACTGCGTTATCCCCTGGCGGGGGGTACGCCGTACCAAAGCACAGGCTTTGCAAACCCTCGGGTGGGGCTAAACCCTAAGCTGGGGCAGTGTTTCTTCAAAGAAGCCCAAGTTACTTGTTAAAAGGAAAACTGGAGTTGTCAGGTGTGTTTGTGTTTCCCATTCCTGCCCTTCTGCCCTCACCCTGGCATGAAAATGCATCACCTGGGGATGCTGCTGGGGAGGCTGGACCACCGCTACCTGCGAGTACGGCAGGAGGGTGTGCGGCCGTGGAAACACCCTCACTGGTTTGGGTTTTGCACGCTGGGTGCCTACACGCTTGCGGTTTACTGGTGTCTTTTCCTTAAGTTGCGTGTAAAAGTTGTTAAGGAAGAATCAGCGGTGGCCTCGGACAGGTAAGACCGCAGCAGGTCCCCGGGGCCTGCCTGCAACGCCGAGCTCCCCCCAGGCGCCTGGAAAGCTGCACCTTCCCGCTCCAGCCTTCCTAGCGACTGTAAACCCTGCTCTCCTGAGGCGTAATGGGAAAAATAAAAGCGCCAGCGGGCTCCTCCCTTTCCGAGAAGAGGTACTGACTATCCCCCGCCACCGTCTTGGGAGCGCATGTGGACCCTTCCTTTCCTCGGCTCCCGTCTTCACTTGAGGAAGTGTGATAAAACAGAAAGTACATCAACGGTGTGTTTTTTCCTACTTACTCTCTGCCTTTTCCCATACCGCTCCCCCTTCCTGTCTTCTTTCTTCTCTTCATTCATTCTTCTTATTTTTACCCTTTTCATCTAATTTCTTTTTCTCTCATTTTCTTCTTTGAAAAAATTCCCAAACCTCTGTACTTCCCTCATTTTTCTTTCGTTTCCATTCTCTTGTTCCCTTTAGCTCCTGCCAGACTCTTCTGCCACTTAGTCCTTTGTTCCAGCCTCTTCTTGTTCTTTCCTTCTCACCCCAAGACTGGATGAAGTCTTGCTAAAGAAGCCTGGGTTTTTGGGACTCTCTGGTTGCAGCCCTGCCATAGCTTCTGTCCCCGCAGCGGGGACCACGCCGGCTGCCGGTGCGGGCGGTGGGTGGTGTGCACTCGTTCACCACTGGTGCCTCACCAGGGCTCACTTCTGGGCTGCCACAACCAGTCCCCAAAGGTGGGACCTAGGCCTTGGCCAAACGGTGCCGAAGATCACCGGGAATGTCTAAGTGGCCAAGCACATGGGCATGGCGATGGGTGAAAACCAAACATCCAGGGCTAAACTCCTTTGAGTTTTGGGAATCTTTGGATCTCACTTCAAGCCCGAATTTAGTAATCGTGTTCTCTCGGCCCCAGTGAGGTGTCTGTGAAATTGCAACCCAACTTCAGCTTTGGCAAAGTTATGAGTCACGTTGCTGCCTAAAGAACATTTTTTTAGGAATAGGTGCATGTGCGTGTTGCTGGACGCAGTATAATGAATTGGTATAATGAATTCCTCTCACGGGTTCACAAGGCTAAATCCTCCATGCTTAGGAAAAGCCTTCCAAAAAAGTGTGTAGAACGAGCCATTGTGGACATTCGTTTTCTTTGAAAAGAGGCATGTATCTTTGCAGACAAGCCCGCAGGAAAGCCTGAGAGTTTTCAGTGAAAGCTCTGAGCTGGACAAATTCAGCGGGGAAAAAAATCACCAGGAGACTCTTGCTGCACCGGCGTGTGGCTCTGGACTTGGCATTGACTCACTGAGAAATGCCAGTGTGGGTGCGGAGGGGGCAGGTCCATCAGGGTTTGCAGTGCAGGAGGTCACAGCCAAGAGAGATGTGACCCTAGGGCAAGCTCTTTGCTGGGTTGTGCAGGGGGCTTCGCAATTAGGGACAGCTGCGAGGGGGAGCGGGAAGGCCAGCGAGGCCAGGAGGATGGAGATACATCCTGGTGGGTGGGGATTTCCCCCTGGATGAAGAGCAAGTGAAGCGGCAAGACTACAGTCTGAGAGTATATATTTTTTCATACAAATGAACAGGTTTGAGTCTTTTAGAAGACATACAGTTCTGACAGCAATATAGTGTAAGATTTATTCCAGCAAAACACTTATTCCGTGGTTCAGTCATGGCTTTCAGTCAACACAGTGATCTGGTGGACACTTGAACCCATGAACGTTGATGAAGAAGCCTCGTGGATTCTGATACAACCAAGATTTTTAGCACTGCTCTTCTATTTCTGTGCCGTTAGTGGCCAGCAATGTTGGCATGTGTAACAGTACATAAAATTTCTTCTCCTTTTCTCTCTTGCTGCTTTATATAAAAATAGATAAAACAGCTGATATAATTGACCGGTAACCTCACATACTCTGCATTTCTGCATCAGTTCTCAAACCGCCTCATGGGCAATTAAGCCTCCCAACCCTTTGCAAGGGCAGGCGTTGCACAAGTTTGAAGCCAGCGAGGTGTTGCAGCTTGCCCAAGGACGGTTCCTCTTCCCGGGAGGCAGCTCAGGTCCTGCGCCGCGGGCGGTGGAAACCACCCCGTGCCCTGCACGGCCGATCCCAGCCCCTCCGGGGCAGCTGCCGGGGTCCGGCGCATCAGTGCTGGGGCACGCGGTGGTTGGAGTTTCAGCCCTTGTAAAGACTCGCGAGCCTCTCCGCAGCATCAGGGCCCCTTCATGCTGCGCGGTGTACGTGGCCAGATAAAAGCCTTTGCAGAAGACATTTTTGCTTACTCTAGTTTTGTAACTTAACGATGGCGTGATTTACATACATATCTTTGCCTACTTGATTTGTGCCTGTTATAAACCTAGCTTTGCAAAACTACATTTTAAAAAAACATTTTCTCAGTGAACTCACATATGGATTTGCTCTTTTAATTATGTCTTAAGTTCTCGTACGATTACCATGAAACTTTCTAGTTTAATAAGCATCCTCCTTGCCTTCTGCTGCCTCCCATATGTTGCATGCGCTGGTCGGTGACCCACACTCTAAAGGATTAGTCACGTGATAGTAATAAGAAGATAGGTTTTATTTTTGCTCATTATTTCTTCATACGCTTGCTACCTTCGGCAACCCCATCACAAATTATGTGGATGAGTTTCTCCAAGCCACTGTCACTCACGGGAGACTGCAAATCAGATCTGTGCTCTGAGACACTTGTTTCTTTATACAAATAACATAGATTGTGCCTTCTAGGAAGTGCAGGATAATTGCTTATAAGGAAGGACTATAAGCTTCGGTTTCAAACAAATGAGGAGGCCCCCCTAGTAACAGGGGGAGAGGCTTCTTTAGGAGAGACCTTCTCTGTCTGAAGTGAGCTTAGATTAATTGGTGGGGTGACTTGGGAAGGGGATGGCACAGGCCTGGTATGGGACAGGGAAGGCATGAGCTGGGCTCTGTGCTAATGAGGCAGAGAAGGGGTGGAGGTTCCCTCCCCCGGCCCTTCAGTAACTGTCCCTAATTATTTTTTTAACATTTTAGTGGCCACTGAAAACAGCAATTATTAGATATGCATTAGCCAAGAAACAAGCATGGCCTTGAATACAAAGCATACACATTGTTACTACCACGGGTTTTGTTGCTGTCATACTGTTGTTGTTGTTATTATTGTTGTAGTATATTTTTATTTGGTAGGGAGCTGCAGTAAGCAGCAGCAAGGCATGACAAGCCAACGGGGAAATCGGTCTCAGGCAGCAAAGCTATGGGCAACATTTATTCTAGTGGCATAGGCTACTACTACAGTAAAAAGAAGTTTTGTATTGGCTTGAATATCTGGAAACCTTAACTTTTTGGAGAAGTGGAAATGAAAATGTAAAGTATTTACCCCAGAAACGGCTCCCACTGCTTTTCACCGCACGTCCTGCACAGGCTGGGCCGTGCCCCATCACCTCCAGCACGGCCCCGCAGTCTGCTTGCCCTGCCCCACGGCCACGTTCCCCTGAGACCTGGCAGAGCTTCGCAGCCCTACATGCTGCCCCGCACCCCACCTTCCCCAGCCGCGCTCCCGGCAGGTCCTCGAAACAGCCTCTGCACGCAGGCAGAGGGGCTACAGCTTGCTTGCCCTCATGGCACATGGGGGTGGAGGTGGGTCTCAAGGAGCAGTCGGAGCGGTGTTAATGGGGACAGGGACATGCTAAGCAGCCATTTGTGTTCCAGACATCATGTGCACACACTTGCTAGCTGTCTGGAAACCCACTGCCTGCTGTGGGATTGCACGGGTTGTTGGGGGGGATTTTTGTGCCCACATTGGATGAAGCAGCACTGGGAGATGGACCCACAGACGGTCAGTCTGGAGAGCCTTTACTCTTGAGAAGTGCCTGTTAAGTTATGGTGACCTGTGTATGAAATACCTGAGAAATAACTGCAGTATTTGGTCCCTCATTGTGCCAGACCCTTGAGGATACCTGAGCGATACCGCTTTCAGCATCACTGGCGTCTGGGAAGAGGCAAAAAGAAATGTGGAGTGGGGCCGGGGAAGCTCCAGGCTCTGGACCTGCGAAGAAGCTGGTCACAGCGGTGGAGATCTCACCACGGGGTTCGGGCTGCATGAGGGGGCTGGTGGGAGGTCAGGGGCAGGAGAGGAGAAGAAGAGAAGGAGAAGAGAAGGACAAGAGAAGGAGGAGAAGAGAAGGAGGAGAAGAGAAGGAGAAGAGAAGGAGAAGAAGAAGAGAAGGAGAAACGGCCCTGGGGTGCAGCCCGGGAGGAGAGGCGGCGGGGAGGAGCAGCGGGGCTGGGGGCAGCCCGGGGCACCGGTTTTCACCGGGCGCCGGTGCGCAGGGCCCCTGTAGCGCTGGCAGAGGAGGGGCCCGCAGCCGCGGCGCTGCCCCCGCTCCGGCCGGAGGGGCTCGGGGACGCGGCACCCCCAGCTCACGGGCCCCTC
>Ga0065711_1004729_pt1 | contig 22576 bp, 8 predicted proteins | sample Hoacrofraction12_FD_59098 | JGI IMG/M metagenome (GOLD analysis project Ga0065711, IMG submission 59098) | Hoatzin crop microbial communities from Cojedes, Venezuela - Epithelial fraction 12 v2 (version 2) | ecosystem: Host-associated > Birds > Digestive system > Esophagus > Crop | place... | reverse complement strand
CCGCCGGCGGTTTGCGACCGAGCGGCGTGGCAGGGGCAGCGGGCGCCTCGGGAGGGCTCCGGGCTGTCCTCGGCGGGGCTTTTGGTTGCCGGCTCGGCGCCTTGGCGGTGTGCCCTCGGGGAGGGGCTCAGGGGCCTCAGGGGCCCGTGGGTGTGATGGTCTGAGGGGGCTTGCGGCACACCTGAGGCGCTGGAAGGTCGTTCAGGGTGGGAGGTACTTTCAGGGGCATTGCAGACTTTTGTGAGTGATTTGCACTAACTGGTGCAAGCAATAAGCAATGCTTTAACTAAAAATACTGAATCCCGTGTGTTGGCCTGTGCAGGCTTCTAGTGCTAAGGGCCTGTAGCTGAGTTGACTTCTGATGTTGCTGGCTTTGCTTCATTTTGCCAACACAGTGGCTTTCAGCTGGATAGAGCCAACTTTGCACTCCTGTTTTAGAAGCAAGAAACTCGATTGGTTTTTGTGTTTCAGCTGGTAACTGACCTCTGCACAAGTTAAATCTCGGCCTCTGTGCCGGCCTTCGGCTTGGTGCTTGTGGTGATTTCCTCTGTTCCCCGTGGATGGGGGCTGCGTGGGGCAGTGGTGCTGAGAAATGTGCAGGTCTGAGAGGCGTCTTCAGGTAAAAACTTGTGCAGCTCTGTGCAGAGGCTGTACTGGGGTCCAGTGGTACTCCTCTGGTCAGTGCCTGAACTGTAGGCTTTGCTCCTACCTTGGTAATATTGTGAGTGATAAGATATTTTTCTGTCATTGTTCTGAAGCAGTATCACCTGGCCCTTTGCCCTTCTGGTTGTTTCAGAAGAATTAGGAATGTATTGCTGATGTCCAGGACAGTGCATTTCAAATGGAAACAAAGTAGGGTTGTGTGCCCCCTCCAGTTTCCCGCTCCACCCCCAAGTTTATACATAATGTTTGATAGTTTAAATTATGTGGGAGAGTCAGGTGTCTCTGTGAATCTAAATTGAGTAAACTGTAGTGAATGTCAGTTATGTTTGCTGCAAAGATACCAGTGTGGTTGCTTGCTTAATAGCACAAGTTTCCTTCCTGGAAGCTCATCTTGTGATACTGATGTGGCTGCCGTGCAGTGGGGATGCTGTCAGTTCGTGGGAAATTGAAAAAAATCCCCCCCCCCTTTTTTTTTTCCCTAATTTGGCTTTATTGCTTTACTTCTGGAGTCTTCTGCTACCTCTGTTTCCAAGTTAGTTCTCCGCTGCCCTTATTGATTGTTACTCATTAGAAAATAAGGGAGAACCTGACTTAATCTGTGCAAGGACAGGCTGCAGTGCAAATTAGAAGTTGCCACATTTTGCACATGTTTAGAGAACTTGTTGAGGAACTGTGAGACCTGGATATTAGCCTTTGTTTAGATCAGGGTCATAATGCCGTTATTTCAGGCTGTTACTTTGTGAGAGTGGAGAAGCCCTTCCATGGAAACAGACAGAAGCCCAAAGACTGATGCCAGATGGACTGCCTTCCAAGCTTTTTTCTTTTGTAGGCACATTCTGCTGGTAGCCTTCTGTAACGTGATAAATGTGATCAGAAAACATCTGGAGTCAGAACAGATCTTTGCTGCATTATTGCTACCTCCCCTTGTCTTGGTAGCTAATCGGTGTAAAACTTCAAGAGAGAGCACTCATAAAGACTGTTTCTTTTTGATGTTGGCCCTAGCCCCTATGGCAGGCCCATGGAGGTGTGTTGACAGGTCAGCTGCTCAGTGTAGCAGCTGAAAAGTACTGTACAATGCTGATTAGATGGTTTTTTTTCGTTGATTAAGCTTGGACATCGCAGAAGATGAAGCAGTATGAAAATACACGGTGCCAGGCTTCGTTGTAATGTCATTCTTCTTGGACTGGCAGGTTTCTTTATGTCAAATTCCTTATAATTTCCCACTGTTACTCTGAGGAGGGAGTAACATATTGGAGCAGGACAATCAAAAAAAATGTGTTTGGAAACTAAAAGTGTTTTAGCGGATCTTGTGGGATTTGAATTGGAGTGCTGATGAAGAGGGAGGTAGTCATTCTCTCCCACGGAGTAAAGCAAAAGACCTGTTAAAAGCTACATGGCACATTATACTTGATGGATTTATTGGCTTTGTACCTTTTTTTTTTCCCCTCATCACCCACAATGCTGCTGGTACAAAGTAATTCTGGTTAGCTGTATGTTTGCTCCTGCTGGGAGCACCAGCAAATTTGAGGAAAAGAGCTTTACTGGCTATGCATAAGTCTAGAAGAACTGGCAGAAAATTGGTACCTCTTGCTTTGGGAAAGTCAGGAGAGATTGAAATGAGATGAACCCCATCATCTAGTTTTGGGGTAAAGCAATGTATGTAAGAATGTCTTTGTGCCACCTGGGAGTACCTGAGTACTTTAGCATGCTAGACTGCTCCATTTGTACTGGACATGACACCTTGGTAATTCTTCTATGCACTACTGCCACAATAAAAGTTGTTTCTTTTTTTAATGGTACCATTTTACAATTCGTTTTTCACGATTTACAAGCATTTCTTTTTTATTATTTGAAAGAAGAGACTTTTTTTTTGCAGTGTTCTTGAGAGAGCTGAGATGAGCAGTAAAAGTGTTCTCTCTGCTTCCGTCCAGTTACAGTCAGATCTCTAATGACTGGTACCATGAGATGTAGTCATTTTTGTTTGGGTTCTGATCTCATGCTTGTTACGACCTACTGTCGCCCAGAACTGGCACGGATATATAAATTAAAGGATGTCCTGTGAATTTATTCAGACTTTTGTCACTGAGTACTCTCGTGGTGGCAAACCAGGCTACAGATCCCTGATGTGAGCTGTTGCTCCTTTGAGCTATGACAGTACTGATCTTTGGCAGTCTCTCAAGTGTTATTCTTTAGAGCGAGCAATTCCGAATCTAGCAGGACGGTATACAGTCTCACTGGGGCTTGGAGTTACTGTGAACAGTGCCTAGGTCATTTGGGCAACTGGGTCTTATTTTTGATTGACTGATGCTCCAAAGATCTTTGGCTTGACCTTAGAGCTGAACTAAAATGTTAAAATGGTTATTTTTGGTAATAAATTGCTAGCCACAAGATCAGATTCGCCTACTTGTGGACACGATACCTGTGAAGTCAGGATGCCTGTATGCAGTTCTGAGGAAAAATGTCACTGAGACAAACGGAGGGATATTAGGTTTATGTGGAATATACGACTCATTTCAGACTCTGTTCCCAGGCTCATTCGCTGGAGGAGGATAGGGTTCTGCCTGTGGAGGGGGCCACAGCTGACTTCTGCTTGTGCTTTGGCCACTGCCTCTGAGGAAATGTGTCTAATGGGGCTCTGACCACTTAACACTACAAACTAATTCTTTACCTGTTGCCCATTCTGCAACCCATATCTCACGGGGCTGTTTGCCACCATATGTGGTTACTCTTAAGCATCCATCCAGAACTGCAATGTGATATCTGACTCTGTAAGGACCAGAAAGGTTTCTGTTGCCAGAGAATTTCCTTTGTCGCATGCGAACATTTATGGGTGCTGTGCAAATGCTAATTAGTGTCAGGCCTAATCTACGCACTCCCTTCCTCAGGTCTTGGCTTTGTTAGAGAATCTGCTTTATTCCGAAGGAGACTTTTGTGTACAACAGGTACACAGATCAGGTGGGGAGAAAAACAAGAGGGATCACTTGGGCAGTATCTTTGTATTAATGTTTCTCACTTCCAGATGGGAGCTCCTGATTCCCTCATTAATTTCTTTGCTATTAATATCATTCCTGTTCAATTCCTGTACACATTCCAGAAGCCATAATGATATTAAACCCCTCTTCCACATTATTCATCTAACCAAATGCAAAACAGGCTAACAAAACTTGGTGGAATTGCAAATAAGCAGTTTGCAGGGTATATAAATAAAACTTGTGAGAACTGACTTTTCTGTTTCTTCCTTATAAAAATGGCAATAGAACAAGTTCCATCTTGTTTGAACTTCTAGTCCTGGCATTTATTATTAATGTTGTATGTCTGGCCACAGTGTGCCAAAGGCAGCGATGTGCATTCCTGACAATAGGGACTTAAAGTACTAAAGATGGTAATTTTACCATTTTGTTCCTTGTTATATTTTACTTTTGGATTATTCTAATGTATTTTTTGCCTTAGGTTCACAGGAAAAACAGGCCATTTAAAAACATTTTCCTGTAAAGCATACCGTTTAGTGGCTGTTCTGATCTTTCCATTTGACTTTTTACAGGTAAATCAGCCAATATGTTCAAAGTGTTTCATCCTTGTAAAAGTGTTGAGTCTCTACTTCATCTTTTGTTGTATTGCAGATATAGCTGTAGTCAAAATAGAAAAGTAATTGCCTTTTGTAGCCTGTTTCTTACTTGGCTTACTCTATCAAACATTTTAGTTAAAGAGCTTTCAGCAAACTTAAGTTTTGGGACTTAGACCTAATGGTGGAGCCTGGAAGTGTTTGCTGAAGTCTGCCATAGCAGCTTGACCGGGGTTGGAGTTGCTGCTGACAGTTCATTAGGCAAAATGTTACTGCCTCTGTTGTGTGGTTGTGAGGCCCCATCTTGCAGTGTTTAGTCCCATGCTGCTGTTTCTGCTGTCGGACTCCCGGTGTAGGAATTCACCAAGAAGAGGGTTTGAAGAAACCTCTGTCCTTCTAAAACTTGACGAGATCAGACAGATTGGGGGTAGAAATTTTGATGATTCAACTTTTTCCTCGAAGTTCATTATGTTTTTCCACTTTACTGTTTATGCTAGCCTGCTGTACCCTTTGCACTTCCGGTGCATTTTAGGATTGAGTTTATTTTCTTGGATTGCACTCTCACTAAAGTGTAAAACTTTAGTTGCCCAGTAACATAGAGGTTTTTCACTTGTCCTCTGTGAGTGACTTTCATCAAGTCACTGCAAAGAAGGGTGCATGTCAAACAGCTCCCTCTATAATATATATCGAAAACATTGTGGAGGCATTAATTCTGAGAAGGCATCGTAACAGCAAAAAATGTGAGATGTGGAGATAAATTTCACCCTTCCGTGTGAAAACTGACTTCTGCTCTACAGACTTGGATCAGAGTATAGATCAGTGACGGGCTACAGGCTTTTACTCTTTTGCACCATTTCCTTGTAAGCACTGAAATACAGATCCAAAGAGGTCAGGTTACAGCATCTGGCTGTTTTGGGGGTCCCGTGACATGGCTGAATACATTGTATTGATTCAGAACAACCTTTTTCTGCAAGTCAGGTGACCAAGAAAATGATGTTTCTATAAGATGATTCTGCTGACAGTGTGATGCTTAAAGCTGGGGACTAGATTTTCCAGCGTCTTAATGGTAGCCACAAATTGGAATGCTGTTTTAATTGCCTATATATACATTTTTTTTTTTTGCTTTGAGGCTGGTGCCACAGCCTTACCCATCTCAGTTTTCTGTGCTTGTAGATCAAAATACATTTTTGTAAAAGGGGTTCAGCAGTGTATTCTTGGACTGAAAAATCACTGGATGCAGACTTTGCTGCTTTACTTGCCTGTACAGTATTTGCTGTGCTGCTAATACAACCACTGTTGATTTTGAAAGGGCCATCCCTAAAGTTCTGATATTTGCAGTTCTCTAAACACTGCATCAAGATGAACAGAAATGAATGTGCTGATCCTTTGGTGCTCCCTGGAATTATTCCATTGATCTAAATGGCACTTTTGGTTAGAAATGAGTTTGTATGACCAGGTCTGTAACTTTTAAGCATGGCCCTGCAGATATTCTTGGACTGTACTGTTATGACAGTTCTACATGAGCTGAGGTGCTTTAAGGATTTATAAGCCCTGAAAATGAGCTTGTTAAGCTGGTTCTGCTACAGAAGATGTGTCCTTTCTGGTAGCTCATAAACCCCTTGGAGATGTTGTGTTAGCATTCGGTTGGCAGGCTGAACATAGTCTTTGGGAATATTATATTACACCAGCAGTAAAATACATCTGAGGACTTACTGCCATACTGGCTTGATACTAGCTATAGCCATAAAAAGCTTATGGGGTAGTGACTGGAACATGACTCTTTGGTACCGAACTGTGATTTATGGTTTCACCTTTGCGTTATCTAGCGTATGTGTCTTGAAAGCATTTTAAACTGCGGGCTAAACAAGACTATGCAAGGGCTGAAGAAGGCTGTCCTTCCTCTGTCTCCCAAATAATATGTTGTTCAGAAGAAAAAGTTGAGACGTGGGAGCCCTGCAAAGTGGGTTATTGCTGTTCAGTGATTTCTTTATGCTCTTTCACACTCCTGTGCATAATACTGGGGGCACTGTTTCATCATTGGCTGTGAGACTGTAGGAATGAAGTGATTTGGAAGATCTGTTGCAGTAAGCCAAACACGTGTTCTGAGTATTTTTCTAGCTCTGCTGTTGAAGTCTGCAATACAGTTCCATTGACCTTGATTACTTCAGCCTGAAGAAGCAGCTTAAAACCTGGCCTACATTTAATGAGTTCTCTTAAGCGGGCCAGAGTTTTGTGTGGGGCAGCAGGTGTACGCAGTTCAGGAGTTACTCAGCAGGGACAGACTGTCTCAGCACATTATTAGCATGTTATGCCCTTCAGCTACTTTAAAGAGTGTACTGGTAAGAAAGCAGTATGTGAAAGAAAATGGCTTTGTTTTGTTATGTTAGTGCTAAAGGTGTTAGCGAAGTCTAAGAGCATACCATAGCTCATTTGCTTTTGTTCTTAAGTTATGTGTGTTGTCACTTGCTGGGTTCTTTCAGTGTAGCATATTGCTTGAATACATGTGGCACTCAGTGAGACGTGAGCATTTGTACTCAAAAATTAATCAGAAGTTAGCAAAGGGCTCTTGTTCTGGAGGGAACTGCAAAATTCTGAGTTGGAGATGTCAACACCTTTGGAGATCAGTGCCCTGCTTTGAGAGATAAAAGGTATGTGCTGCCTCGGAGATGGAGATCAAGCCTGAAAAGAATGTATCCTTTTAAAAACATTATAGTATTGTAAGTAAGCATCATCTATTATGCTTGCAGTGTGGCCTGTTTAGCACTAAGCAGTCTCATAAAAACCAGTTGTTCATTACATCCTATTGCATGTGGTTCTGAGAGGAGAGGGGGCCCATCCATGCCACCAGTGTTATCTCATGCTACTGGAACTCAAATGCTGTTGGATGCTGTCAAAGGCAGGGAGTGGGATAAAATCTATTCCTGCTCAGTAAATCAGTCCAGTGGTGGTGGTCGGCAGCTGGGACACTGCAGCTGGTTTCTTTTCAGCTGCTGGGATTGAAATTTTTTTTTGTCTTCTCATGGAATGCATCTGAATGTTTCCATGCATATCCCTCTAGAGTCAATGCCTGTTTGGAAAAGAAATTTAAGATGAAAATAGATGTCACCAGCTGAATTTAATTTTTGTGTATTTTGCAAACTACCTTCTTTGTGATACAGTGCCCAGTAAACAGTTAAAGTTGCTCATTGTCTGTAAACAGGACTAAGATTTTGTTTCCTGCTTCATATGATTGTTATGAAGCTGCGTTTGTGAAAAGAATATGGAGTTCCTAGATGCAGATTTTTGGTATTAAGTGTATTTTCTGTGAAAATGTGCACTAAAATAATAAAGTAGAATAATTGTCTTGCAAAAAGCCATGAGAAATGTGAAAGTGAGGTGCTCTGATACTGTTAGAATAAAATGGGGACATAAGTAGCTTTGGAATAAAGTAAGGCTTCTCTGCGCAGGAATTGGTTCTTGCACTTTGTTCTGAACTCGTTTAGTGAAGAAATCTGTTGAAGTGTTGTATGTGAAACGGCGTGGGTCAAAGTCTGGCCAGCTGTAGCTTACCTCATTGTGACCTGTGCAGTTAAAAGCTGCCTTTCTGGTAAAACATAAACCAGCTCTTAGAAAAGCACGTTACTGAGAGCAGTGCTTATCTCCAGAGTTTCTGCTTTCTCTCATCTCCTGTGAGTCTTCACCTTTTCTGTTTAAATGTTATTTGCTACTCAGTGTTCTTATTTTCAAGCTACAGGGACCATGAGTCTCTCTCCATACAGCGAATTTCTTAGCAGTTGAGCTGGTTAGAAGACTACAAGTGAGACTGCTGTAGTCTTGAGAGAATGAGAGCAGACTCAGCAACAGAAAATCGCAGTGGCTGTGGCAGTCCCTTGGGAAATGAGAAATCTAGGGCAATGCCTGCTCTCACAGATTCCAGCTAGGATCTTAATCTGAATCCCCTAGATCATGTTGCACAAGTCATGGTGATCTGGCTGAGTATTGGCTGTTGATGATGCTTCTTGTTATGAGAATTGGGAGTTGCAGCCTTCTGCTAGTGAAAAGTACTGGAAGTGGAGATTAGTGTAATAAGCTATGAACATCTTAGAATTTATTTACAGGATCCTCCAAATAACGTAACCCTTATCTGAAGTATTGAAATGTTTGGGTCAGTGTCCTTGCTTGTTTTTCAGTCCCTGTTTTGTTTTTTCCATAATCTATGTAGCCCATGCTTTGGTGGGAAGCAGACTGGCCTGTTACACAACACCCATTTCCATAGCCAGCATTTTTCCACCTCTGTGCCTACATCCTTCTGTCCCTCATGGTAAACTGCTTTGTCCACAACAGCACCTCTTTGTGGAAGCGGCATTCCCCTCCTAAGCATCAGGGACTTTAGGCAGAGGTTTATTAGTATTGTCTTTGTTTCTGTAACTCAGTTCTTGGGACACGTGAGGAGACCTGGGCATCATATGTTACAGATCTTTTTCATTTTGTACATTAAGTTTTCAAAATGTGTACTGCAATTCAGATCTGGTGGGAGGTTGGAAATTTTACTTTATATTGAACTAGAACAGCAAATAAAATTCTGGGCCATATAGTGCACTACCACATACATTAACTGAGGCTGTGCTATCATTTACGGCTTTGGAAGGGACCTTTGTGGATCATTTAGACCAACCCTCTTGCATGGACAGGAACATCTTTCACTAGATCAGGTTGCTCAAAGCCCTGTCCAACCTGACCTTGAACACTTGTTGGCATCCACAGCTTCCCTGGGCAACCTGTTCCAGTGTCTCACCACCTTCATCATAAAACTTTCCTTTTTATGCAGTCCAGGATACGATCAGCTTTCTGGGCTGCAAGAGCACATTGCCAGCTAATGCCCAATTTTTCATCCACCTGTATCCCCAAGTCCTTAGCAGGGCTGCTCTCAATTCATTCATCCTCCAGTCTGCTTTCATCTCGGGGATTGTCCTGACCCAGGTGCAGCGCCTTGCACTTGGCCTTGTTGAGCTTGAGGGTTACATGGGCCCGCTCCTCAAGCCTGCCGTGGTACCTCTGGATGTGGCCTCCCTTCCCTCTAGCAGATCACCTGCACCACTCACCTTGGTGTCATCTGCAGACTTGCTGAGGGTACACTCAATCCCACTGTCTACGTGTCCTGGTTTTGATTAAAACAGAACTGATTCTCTTTTCGAGAATATTCCTTACAGCTAAGTTCTTCTTACTTAGTCGCTACATTTTTCTGAAGCTGGTTGCATATTTTACAGAGACTGTCTGCTCCAAAGCTGATAACACCTGATGTTTATAGTTACACTGAGCTAACGGTAGGAAAGGAATGCAGAAAAGGCCCCTGTTTATAATTATCACTGTAGCAGCCAAGGTCACTGACAGATCTCTTGGGTCCCGCAAGTGAGGAGTCGGAAGGGGTCGTATTTGTGGGGAGGGGCGGACAGGACAGGTGACCCGATACTGACCAACGAGGTATTCCATGCCACGCACGTCATAGTCAGTTTAAAGCTGGGGGATCACAAGGGTCTCACTCTTCTTCGTCCATGGCCACCCTTTGAAGAGGACCCTGCTACTTGTCCTGCCTGTGATCCTGATCCAGATCCCGATCCGTGCATTCCTGAGTCCAGTTCTGTCTGCTGAGGAGGCCAGTCCAGGACCTTCTGGTGCTGTCCGGCAGCTGCTGGCAGGATGCTGGTGCCCGGCACCCAGCTCCGGGAAACTCACTGTTGGTTTTGTGTATTTTGCATTATTTCTCTTAATATTATTAGTGTTATTAGTAAAACTTTTTATATTCAATTTTTAAGTCTCTCTACCTTTTCCTCTTTTTCTCTTCCTCTGGTGGGAGGGAGGGGGTTAACAGAGAGCATCTGCCACTGTTCATTGTTGCCTTGCTTTAAATGGTGCACCATGTCATTGATGAAGATACTAAATAGTACTGGTCCCAGTATGGACCCTTGAGTGACACCACTTGTTACTGGTTTCCACTTGGACTGGACTTGGACTGTAGCTCTTCAGACATGACCATCCAGCAATTCCTTACCCATCTAACAGTTATCCATCAAACCCACTTCTCTCCAGCCTAGCGGCAAGAATGCTGTGAGGGACCATACCAAAGGCCTTACAGAAGTCCAGGTAGGTGACATCCGTAGTTCCTCCCCTATCCAGTGATGCAGTCACTCCATTGTAGAAGGCCACTGGATTAGTCCAGCTTCAAGTGCTTCGATTTAATTACACTACATAAAGTCTTTTTTTCTTCCACATTTTTCCTTTGCCTCCTGCCTACAACCCCAAGAAAAGGTTGGGGCTCGAAGCTTGGAGGCTATGTGGACTTGATTTTGGCAGAGCTCAGATTAGACAGTTTTTAATTACTTCTGGATTTTAACAAAAATTGATACTGTCTTTTATTTTCTTTAAGCTTTTTTCCTAGTATTTACAAGATCTACTGTGATAAATACTGTTCTCTCTGGTCTGAACAATAGGATAGTGTTTCCAATAGCAATTGGTCCTGTTCAGTCAGGGAAGAATTGAGATGGATGGAGTTCCCTGCTGGGTTCGCGTGTCCACAAGTAAACTGTATCCTAGAGAACATCGTGCTTTTGTCTGACACCAAGACTTGCTGCTAAGGTTCAGATTTGGAGTGTGACAGTTTTAGGGGTGTGAATAGTTGCTTCTATACAATAGAAGAAGCCAGGAGCCTCGGCTGTACAGCTGAGTGATGCAGCCTGATTGACATCCAAATGCCTAACCTGTCCTTGTCCTCTTTTACCACAGGGTAGCTGTGGCCAGACTGTATTGGGGACAGTCACTAAGACATTTTGCCCCGCAATGCTGCACCTGGACACTGTCTGTGAGAGTGCTTGTAGTTGTAGTCAGCGTGAAGGACAGCTAATTTGGATGATGCTAGGTACTCTTCAGGCTTTTACCATGCCCCTGTTTTATTTACGAATATAGTCAGTGAGACTGCTTTATAGCCTGAGAGTCTGTTTAATGTGAACATGCAGGATCGATACAGCCTGAGAAATGTAGCAACTGACGTGCCTAAAAATGGGATTTAAGCATAATTCGTCTGAACCTTAAAACAGGGGTACAGAAGACCTGTGTTCCAAAAGCTGTGAAGTTTGCTAGATGCTCACAGTCCCTCAGTGCCAGAGCCTTAGTTGGAGGCACCAGGTAGCCTGTAGTCTCTTTGCATACGTACAGAAGACGGGGAGCTAGGGGCTAGTATCTATGATTCAGTGCTCATAGAAACAAACACTGACATACCAGAAAGAATAAGAAAAGCATTACGTACTGAAACAAGATTCTTTTATTTCAGTGCAGTACAAAGAAATAGGAGTTACTTTGCTTTGAATGAAAGTACTGAAACTAAAAAATGAAGGAGAAATACATTTGTGTAGTACTAGGAATCCTTGGATATCAAAGCAGTGAAAAATGATAGCCATGATGCTGCAGCATTAAAATAAATATTTACATAGCTTTAATGCATTACTTCCATGACTTAGCATTGTATCATTCGCAGCTTGGTTTCCAGCAGTATATTACCACTGATAATGCTGTCTTAGCCATCAGTCTTTCAGCCAGTGATTTCCTCATGTTTACAGTGCATTGGTACAGCAGCAACACTCTGTACCAAGCCACCTCTCCAAAACCTCAGCAAAACCAGTGTCAGCCTCTTTTTTTTCTTCCAAAAGAATGAATCTGCTCAATTCTGTTAATTACGTTGAACTTTGGTTACATACAGTAACACTGTGAACAGTGGGCCCAGTTCACAATTGAATAACATGAACTCAGTCTATTAAGGTCATGAGAAAGTACTGTTTTCTGAAAAATAAAACAAGAAAAAAACCAAGCAATTGCTACATTGTCATCCTGCAGCACCAAACACAACAGCTGCTCAGTTTTGGACTTTTTCAATTACAGCACTACTTTTCAACTTCAATCAGGACAGGTCATCAGTTTTCCTAGTAAATGCCAATGAGTTACATTTTCAAAGGTATTAAAACATACTGACTCGTGGTTTGCAGCAGAGTCAGTAGCCCCATTTACAGACCCAGTTAAATACACAGGTATTGCTGTGAACCAAGCCCATTGTCTAAAGGAAGCACATTTCTTGCCCAATTAAAAATCTATACATAAGAACATGTTTTTATAATGTATTTAAATAGCTGCTGTTTTAAGTTATTAAAATCATGTGTCTTCCTGTTTGCACTTTGTACCCACACAAAAAATGGATAAACATGCAGTAAAATGTAGCATCCTTTAGAAAATAATGTGTAAAAAAAACATTCAGTATCTTATATTAAAGCATTTACACTGCATAGGCATTCATATAAGGATATAGTATAATAAAACTCATCAAATATACAAGCATGCAGCAGTTGCTTTATGTTCACAGTTCTAGAAATGACCACACTGATTTCTTCAAATATAAATTGGATTATCCAAAATAGATTTTGCAGCCACTCTCCTTTGCAGTGGCAAACTATGTTCTCGTGTGCATTGCAGATACTGACCTATATAACAGGCCTAAGCTATGCCGCTGTATTGTACACATCTGTGATAAATACTGTGTTTTGAAATAGGAAGGAGAATGAGAAGTTATCCATACTTCTCGTAGTAGAACTTGGAGACTACGCAGTGCTTGAATTGAACAAAATATATAAGCATATTTATTGTATTCTCCTTAGAGAGTAACACTGCAATCTTGCCACATATCTAGCTACTGCATAAGCTGGCCATGCAGTTTTCAAAATAAGTTTAGACAGATTTTTCTATTTGATATTGTATTCCATCAGAAGAGGAATAGTAGTAAAATTATATAGTACATACCCTTTTTGCTCTGCAAACTTTACAGAGGACTTCTGCTACTTCTAGATTGTGTAGGGAAATACAATGCAGTGCCAAAGTCACACTCAAGAGATTTAAAATATGTTTACAGAGAGGTCTTCTTTCTTCATTTGCTCTTTTGAAGGTGGTGGCGTTACATATGATGGTGAGCTTGGACCATCTTAACTGTCACAAGATGACAGTACCCAGATTAGACCTCCTCTGTGGCTGAATGCCACCTGGAGGGTAAAGTTGAGGTCATGTGGCTTGATGTTGTCTGTGGTTTTGACTTGCTTGTTATTGCCTAGCTTGGCAAGTTAACCTGGCGTATGGCTCCAGGACAACAGCAAACAAAATACCTGGAGACAAGGCTTGTGTCAGTTGTGCAAGGTTTGTGAAATTGGGCTCTCAATCACGATACAGGTTTCAGATGTGCCAAGGTGAAATGGGATTGAGGAGTATGACTTAAAACCCTCTCCCTGTCCAGGTGTTTCTCCAGTAGTGCCTGCATTCTGCTTTTTCCCTGACTCACCTTGTCTTCACACACTGTAATTTCTGTGTCTTTAAACAACATGTGCATGTACTTCCTCTTCCTGAGCACTTCGGGTAAAGCTAGTGGAAGTAACCTAGTAGGATGTTAATAGCACCAGCAATGCAAGTCGCAGGGATTCATCCCTGCGTATAAAGCAGGAAGGGATTCAGCAACAGCACGTAGGGAGTAGCTTGAAGAGGAAAAAGACAGGCAAGAGGCAGAGGGGGAGATAACAAACATTTGCCAATGGAAAGGGAGTGAGGAAAGGGAAGAGAGAATTGAGGCAGTGGTTGCTGTTCTCTCCGTTTTTGTTTTTTTGTTTTTTTAAAAAAAGTGTAATCCTCTCTGGAATGTTTAATTCAGAGAGAAACATTGCCCTTTGTTTTTTACAAAAGTGAGTTTTGGCACACATGTAATGTGGGAATGAAAAGGTGAGTAGATGGCTTTGGTATGTGCTATCAGAAACTGTTACATTAATGTACTTCTGTGCTGTGGCCAGGAGTTTACTCTTGTATTTCATTATTCTGAGTCTCTCTATGTGTGCACATTCCTGTTTTCTAGTAAAGGGTGTGTGGCCCTTTCCATAAAGAGCTGTACTTATTTCCTGTCAGTCTTATTTAAGAGCAGGACAGCAGTGGAACAAATCATTGTACTAGAGGTGTTCCAATCTCTTCGGCACAGATACTCGTTTTTCCTTTGAGGATGTGTCTCTGTGCATATGCGTGTGGAGAGCCTCAGCTCTCCGTATTTGGAATCTGACACAAGGACATTTGGAATCTGAGATGGATATGGAGGCATCTAAGTGCTTTTATTGTATCAACTGGCACTTGAAAAGTGGGCTTACAGTTTGTTTTAGTTGGCTTGCTTGCTGCCACAGATGTTGCTTTTCTGCCTTTCTCCAGATTTGTTCACTAAGACTGTCACTGCGGTGACATACGAAGACACAAATGCGGTGAGAAGTGACTGTTTATTAATGATTATTTGGCAGTAAGGTCTGTATAAATATACGTAGAACCCCATTTTTTTTGCCTACCTTTTAAGCTGTGTGCATCTATAGATAGACATAAGACTTTGAATGCCGAAACCTTTGTACAGCATATCAAAGTTAGCAGTTAACAAATTCTTCACTGCATCTGTCATATTAAGAGCAGCAGTTTAGATGTGGGGACTGTCCACAAACATAACACTGTTTTGGTTTATACATTTCAACTTTATTAATCTGAGGCACTGCTTTAGCCTCTTGTTCTTTTTCCACTTCTCATTTATTTTTTTGAATGTTGGCAAAAATGAAAATGCATTCTGTTTTGATCCTGATTTCTTATGCATTTTAATATTTGCACTAGGTTCTTTGGGTTCCTCACTGAATCTGCCATTCATTTTTCTTTCCACAGGGAACATTTTTATAATCTAGTTTGGAAGTGTCTTTGAAGAGTCTGGAGATGGGTAAAAGCAGATGTCACAGCTGTCTTGAGTACAGTGAGAAGGAGCAAAACGAGCTCTCCTGAGAAGCCTGACAGTTTGCCACAAGCAAGTTGGCACTAAGCTGTGAGCCCAAGTTCCCACAGGTATGCACCACCTTTTGAGAATTAATAGAAGTTGGATGTATAAGACCTTTGCTTTTTTAAGGAACCTTATAAGCTCTATTTCTAGTAGCAACCTGGACTGTTTCTTGAAAGGAGGAGACTGCATCTTCCACTTGTACCTGCCTTTTCTACCCCTCTTACAAAGTGAAGAAATTAATTCCGTTCCTGAAGGTAAGGGGTCTTTGACCTCTCACATTTTCATGCTAAAGTTGGCTTCACATTGGTAGAGACTGGTTTACACTAGAATAAAATGAGGCCACTAGAACAGGTATTATATCAGAAGAACCTCTACCTCACTTAAAGTTTGCCATTCTCCCCCACCCCAGTCTCTTCTTCTTCTTCCAGTTTTTGTGTATGTGTCTCTCCAGGTGAAGAATTACGTGAGGCACCTGGAATTCTGTATTTGACCTCCTCTATTATGCTTTCTGTAGTATCACATTAGGTGGGGGCTCTCTCAAAGGGCAGAGGCATGCTGAGCAGCCAGCCGTTCTCAGAAGCAGCAGGTAACTAAATATATTTTGTTTTCTTTGCTCCTCAGGCAATGACAAGTGAAAACCTGGACTGGGTTGCTGAAGAAGCAGGAGAGAGTGAGAGAACAAGTGAGATAGGAGAGCAAATCCCTGACCTTTAGAAAGAAACAGCTGTCAGATCCAGAAGCACCCTGCTTTTCTGTCAAGTGTCAAGAAAAACACTGAATACAGTTTCAGAAGAGGTACTGTGTCATTTGAAGAAATACATTAAGGAATAATGCAGAGTAACTGAATACTGAGCAAATCCACTTGAAAACATTTGTTAGCAAGTCAGTCAATAAATGTTGTCCCACACACTTCCATTTGAAGAGCTTCTCATTGTATGTGTTGTATGCTGTCTTGCTTAGACAATGCTACATATAATGGTGCATGCCTTTAACGATTCCTTCTCCATTGAAATCCCCAGTAAGTCCCTCAAAGTTACATTTGAAAATAATTCCAGCTTCTAAGTCATTTATGCACTTTACATAGTTAGTACTTTGGGGGGATATTTTTTTTTTTCATTTGAATGTGATTAATTTGTTATTAGGAGTTCAGAATGGTATCTGTCTGACGACTGTATATTCAGAGAACATATGCAAATGCTGCATATGATGTGAAATTTGCGGGGGTGTGCTATGTTGTAAATCCTTGCTTATATAGGAATTTCTAATGCACAAGGAAGAGCCCCATTTCAAATAGTGCTTTACTTCTCAGTATCTGCAGCATAGAAATTGATGGGCTTTTACTCATGCTGATTTCTTTCCATTAAACATAAGTTTGTAATTGTTAAAGGTTCCTTCCTCATTGTGCAAGCAGTCATGGGAGTTCACTCATACAAAGAAAGAGCAAGGTGGATGCGTAAGAAATACAGGATTTTGCAGGAAAAGGAGCAAAATGAGAACACAGCCCAGAGCTGTTAGGCCAGCACACCCAGTCTGTTAACTCGGTCTGGTTGAAGTTGGTTTGCCTCCATAGCTGTTTTTGCCCCTTCCTCTCTGCCCTCATTACATTTGATGCTGTTGCAGGAGGGACAGATATTACTGTGTGAAATGCAGTGCCCACTGTGTGTTCATGCATTGCCATCGTGGTACATACAATTTGTGTTATTCACATTTGTGGCCACGGAACATGAAGAAGCATAAAATAATCCTCTGGAATGTTACAGTTGTTAGCCATTTTATTGTATTTTGTTCTATTCTGTAGCCTGAATCAGCCATCAACCTTATTTCTGTTCTTAAAGGGAAAATTATCATGTTCATTGTACAGGATTAAAGAGATTTATTGAGCCTTCGTATAAAATTGCAGTGTAGAATTTGTTGTGAACAAAATAGAGCTGACTCCATTGACTACAGCAGAATAATTTGCAGCCAGAACTGAATTGCGGTCCTAAAATCTAATTTTTACAAGATTTTCAGAAAGAGGCCACAGTAGTTTGATTTTTGTCCTACATGTACTTTGAATTTTAGGGAAAACCTAACCTTAGTTTGTTTATGCAGTTAGTTGTAGCATATGGATATGGAAATGAAATGTGTTTTCATGAAAACTCAATTTAAGGTACTCTGTTGAACCACTCAGTACAGCTGGATTCTTCATTCAGATTCTCTGTAAATTCCTGATCTCAAGATAATTCAAACGCACACTTCTCACAGACTTTTTCTTTGAAGCCCGTGCAGGGCTAATCCGAACAGGAGGTGCGCTAGAAAGCTCCACTGTATGGTAAGACTGGAGTTTATCTGATAATCTACTGACTTCAGCATCCGCAGAGTGTGAAGCACGTCAGTTCTTCTTTCATGTCTAAACTATTTTGAACGAGGTCTCTTTTACATGCTAGTTTGGCAAGCTTCTAAGGCATTTGTGCGAAGTGATGATGCAAGAGCAACCTGATTCAACACTGAGAAATTAACAAATAACATCCAGCAGTAATTAAAGTGAAAAACTACAGCTAAGAAAAGCAATCACTCTACAGTATCAGTTGAGCTACTATACTCTGCAGTGTTCAAAGTGGAATATGTTTACTGGTGCCTTCAACTCAGGAGGTATCACTGTGAATTTTAAATATACCAAGGATTCATTCTGTTTTTTACATGGATTGAATGGGATTAACAGTGATTAAAAAACCATGAAGATATACTTAGTGAAAGGATAAGCGTGGAAGAAAAACACAGTGCCAGAAATTGCCATCTGGAAACATACTATACATGTAGTCAATATTTTTGTATTAAAATGAAGAGTAAATTTTGAAGTCCAAAATGGTTTTAAGATAACGTAGCGTTCTCTATAAGGCCATTCTCAGGAGTCAAGTACACGATACTCAAGATGGGGATATTTGTAAAGAACGTCAGTTCAAAGAACTGCAATAGCCAGCTGATGTCTTTACCATCTTGATGAGAAGGTCTGCGCTTTTTTCAGTAAGTACACACTGAAGTCACAAAAAAACCCTATAAATTCTTTGTCTGGCTTTCTCCTTAGATTGGGGTTAAATGGCAGGTAACATTCACACAGAGCTTAGTTGCTCAGTTTTTATGTATGCAAAACTCTGTTAAGTAGTAGAATTTAGGTAGCAAATTTAGGTAGTGTAGCAAATAATGGGTAGGTCTTAAGAGTAGCATTCTGAGGATTTTTTACTTGTTTCTCAGGCTCTCCTCTGAACCATCTGCAGAGAGCCGGGATTTACTGAGAGGAACACTGGGCCCTGTATTGTGTAAAACTTTCTACAGCACAGCCTCAAATTCAGTTCAAAGATGCATTTGTTTTTAGAAAAAGGTGAGGAGAAAAAATCGGACAAAACCATGAATCTGTTCCTGTCAGGGTACAGCTACTGCATTAACCCACGTGTTTCTGGTCTTCAAAGAGAAGGCAAGAGTAGCTGTGGATACTAGTTCATGCTTCAGGCAGAAAAAAGTGGTAGCCTGCCCAAAGCAACTGGAGACTTAACATGCCAGATCTGTAAAGCAGCCACTGCGTGACTTTTGGACTTCGCCCTGTGCTTACAGGAATTTCTGTGGTTATGCTTTTGATACCAGTCAGGTGTTGGCAGAATTCAGATATTATTTGTTTTTACACCGTGGCAGGACAGAGTAATTCAGCTGACTTGTGGATTAGCTGATAATGAACACAGAAGTAATTTGTAAAATTCAGTTCTAGAACTGGGCTTGAATAAAAATGGTCAGGTTGAGATGTGCTTGTGGTTTGGACCAACATCTCACATTGCATTTTCATCTTTTTGTGACTCCAGTTTTAGGTACTAACCTGTAAACACAACAATATGTAGTCATCTTAGGAAGTTCGCTGTATGCCTCGGTACTAGATACAGGATCTTTAGCGGGACTTCACATGAGGAACAGTTAAACAAAAGCTTGTATGAATAAGGCACTAGTAAATGTTTGCAGCAAACAACAATTACAGTCTGTATTCTTTAAGAATAAAGCCGTTCTGTTCAGGAAATTGCCTTTAATATGACAGAGTTACCAATGCCAGTTAGACGGGGGTTAGAGAAAGTGCATCCTTTGGATTAGGCCTCTGAGGTCTGTGAGAAACCACTGAATGCAAATTCCTTTTAAGTTTGGAAATAGCCTGCGCAGTGGTGGCACTCAGGAGAGCTAAAGCAAGAGGAAACTGGTCTCGATTCTGATCCCTGCTAAACCAATGTGAAATCACTGTAATGGACTTGCTCCAGATTTATTTACATTGATAGAAGGATCTGAAAGCTGGAATCGAGCCTGCTGTGGCAAATCTAGTTTATAAGTGCTAACCCAAAACAAATAATTGGCTATAATCCCCTTAAACAGCTTCAAAAAAGAATCTGGTATTTTAAATTTCCTACTTGAAGTCCAAGGATGCACTTTGTCTTTTCGCTAATGTAACAGACCAAAGCCTTCTGTACTACTTTGGAGCTGCTGCCATTCTAAACAGTTACTAAAATATTAATCCGTATTTCATACCAAATGAAACTTGAGTCTGCCAGTCCGTTTGTAGGAGGGCTGACCTCTGTTTGCATTAAAAGTTACTCAGAAAACCCCAAACTCTTCCATTCATAAGACCAGAACATCCCACCACTTTTAAAATGTACTTCTACATATCAGCTCTTTTGGAGGAAGGGGTGTCATTGAAGCACCAGAATTTGTTTATCAAGTCAATAAGAATGCATTTCTAAACCAATGGATCTGGTTAATAGTCACGATTGTATTAAAACGACTACATTGGAATCATTCATCTGGTATAGTAAACAGAAGGTCAGTGGTAACTCCACAGTCCCGATTCCATCACTAAATCTTGCTTTGTAAGCAGGCAGCTTAGCTTTGTCATCTGACAAATTTCTGTTCCACTCAGATCCTCCATTATTGGTACAAGATGTCATTTAAAAAACTTAACATTTCTAGTATCATCATGCAAGAGAAAAGAAATTACATTGATTCAGTCTTGTATATTATTGCCATCAGGTGCTACAATTAACATCTCTGGACAGTGGGGTTTTTTTGTTTGCTCGGGGTTTTTTGTGTCTTCTGTAAGGACCTGGTATTGAGATTATCTCAAGCTTCAAGATCACCCATCCATGGGGACCTCAGAAGCTTTACAAATATCTCAGCCGGCTTTTAAAACTGTGGTGGGATTTTTGTTGGTTTGCTTTGAGCTTTTTCTAGCTTTGTCTCAGAAGACTAAATTCATTGGTGGTGTAACTCGGCTGAAATGTTCACCAGAGAATGCACTAACACTTACTGCTTAAATAAAACAAAAAAACCCCAACAAGTAAGTTAAGTGCTGGGGATCTCTCTCCCGTACTTGCTATACCTATTCTAAACTGTAGACAGAAGGAAGAAAATACAGAAATTTCTCTTCACACAGATCTCTCCTTCATAGAAACTCAAGAAACATTTTTCTTTTTAGATACTTGTTTCTTACATGAATGTCAGAGTATATGCTTTTGTGTGTGTGGGGAGGCTAATAAAGGGCATGTGTTTCTCCGAATACTGGAGATGTTATTGAGCATTAGAGCTGCGCAGAATGTTTTCTGTAAAACTTAACAACTTAATTTTTTTTGTCATTATTTTCAGTGAGATGATGTAAATCTTGGCAATTGCAAAAGAAACATTCTTTATCAGAAGTGTGCCTGTTGTGGGGTGTCTCTAGCTGGCAATCTGAAGTTGTGCATACATTACCTTAGTAGAATTTCCTAAGCTGTGCTTACTTTAAAATAAATTTGAACTTTTTTTTTAACTTTGTAAATGAAACCTATGTTTGAAAGTCAAAGTGGTTTTTTTAACTTAAGAGTAAAATCGTATATTGGGACCTGGTTGGTTTTCCTTCTCATTTTGCCCACCGCTTTCAAGGTGTGTCTTCAGTTACCTGCAGCCAGGTAAGAAAAGTCTGCATTTTGGAAAAAGTTCTGGGAGTGTTTAACAAACTGCAGAACGCAGTTTGCTTTCATGGCCGTACTTCTTCAGCAGGAGCAGAGGGACAGTAATGAAACATTTTTATTATGAAACTAAGCTGTTACAGCTCTGACTGGAGAAGAATCTGTTGTCAAACATTTATATGTATTTTTTTTTAAGAGCAAATGAATACTTTTACAGAACATTTGCTGCTTGGTGCAACGGAGTTTTGTTTGTAGGGGCGCACTGTTAACACCAGCTGAAACTGTGACCTAAATGAAGACATCACATTTCTGTTGGTGCTGGTGTATTTACCTATATGGACAATATTTTAACAAAAAATGGCATTTCACAATTTTTTTTTTAAGTAAAAGTTACGAAAGAAAAAACTTGCAGGTGTAAAATCCAATAAAGTGACTATATGATCATTTAACAACAATTATTGCACGATTTTGCATAACTCTCGACCTTCCTAAAAAGCAGTATTTGATTTTTATATATGCATTGGTTTGACAGTGAGTCGTCACGCAACTGCTGACTCACATTTGGTAAATATTTAACTTGGGGAAGAAATTTCCTTGAGATTACAAAAAAAAAAAATCAGCCCTAGGTCTTTGCTGTTAATCCAGAGATTTCCTTTGTTAGATGAAACACGTGTCATTGGAAATAACTATTATGCTGAAAGGAATGCACATATATAAAACAAAAATCCATTTATCTGAGAGGCTTTAGGGATTATGACGAATTTGATGAGGCTAACTCCAGTCCCTCAAAACTTCTCATACTTTTAGGAGAGGAATGAATTACTAGTCATGTACCTCTAAGGTGTTTTAAGGCTAGTTAGAAGACACGGAAGAGCGATGCTCAAACTAAATGCTCAAAACTAGGAAGTATTTGCATGACTGGGTATTTCTTTGAAGGGAATGATTTTTATCGGTGAAAGTTTGCTAATTCCTTTATGTTTTCTAATACAGTAAACCTACCATCTACTTGTATGTCAGTAATAACTGATCTTAGAATGCCATTTCATAGCTTGAATCTTGGTTTTGCCTCAAAGCTTGTTCTAGCCAGGATGGCAGTTAGGGAAAATCCTAAAACTGAAACAGAAAAATTGACACATGCTGTTAAATTCAAACGCGGAACATTAAAATTAACATGGAAGAAGAAATGACATCCAGTGTCAGAAGTAACAAATTTGAAAGTCTTAAATAATTCAATATAGTTTAGACAGTTTTTATATAAGTGTGCTTTTTCCTAAAAACACCCCCCCAAACCAAACTTTTTTTTTTGCTTTTTCTTTTAAGTCTTTTGTCTGTAAATATGAAAGAGGGCTACACCCCAACGTAATTCTTCATTGCCATACTAAACAGTAAAATAGTCTTTCTAATTCGCATTGCTCATGGCAGTCTTATTTGACGTTGCTTTATTAAGTTTGTGATTAAAGCAGTTTGGGATTTTTGTTGGTTGTAAACTTTTGGCATAATGTGAATACCAGTCCCTTTCAAAGACAGCCTTGAGTTGCTTAATGATGCTTGTGCTGT
>Ga0065711_1035253_pt1 | contig 22577 bp, 15 predicted proteins | sample Hoacrofraction12_FD_59098 | JGI IMG/M metagenome (GOLD analysis project Ga0065711, IMG submission 59098) | Hoatzin crop microbial communities from Cojedes, Venezuela - Epithelial fraction 12 v2 (version 2) | ecosystem: Host-associated > Birds > Digestive system > Esophagus > Crop | place... | reverse complement strand
TTCTTCAGACTCTGGAGATATTCAAGACCCACCTGGACAAGGTCCTGTGCAGCCTGCTGAGGGTGACCCTGCTTCAGCAGGAGGGTTGGACTAGATGACCCACAGAGGTCCCTTCCAACCCCTACTATTCTGTGATTCTATTTTCTGCCTCCCGTTTTTGCGGAGCCGGAGCTGTGCTGACCCAGTCGGCGTGGCACTTGTCAGCAGTAAGCTCAGTGGCAGATCAGGCCCCATGGCTGTGCATTCTTTTTGCCTCCAAGTGGTTTCTCTCTGGAATGATGCCTTCATTGAAGTGACCAAAGGGGTCAGGCTCTGCCGTCCTCGCCTGTCACTTGCACCTGGAGCCCACCCTGGTTTTTCTTTTTGCGCAGACCTCTGGTGAGGACGTGGTGGCAGTGCCCGTGACTGATGCCTCAGGGATCTCTGGAGCTAAAAGTGCCCCGAGTGAGAGATGAGGTTGTGTAATACGGGACAGTAATAACTTACAGTCTCCGGAGGGCGGAGAGCAGAAACGCACAAAGAGGTACCTGGTAGTGTATTACAGTTGGCTGTTCTTTCTCTCCAGGTTCATATTCTTCAAATACTTAATTTTTCACTTCTACCAAATTTTCTGTTCTGTTCCTCAGTATACAGAACTGTTTGCTCATTTTTTATTTACATATGCTGTATCTTCTTCCTCATGGATTATTTGACTAGATTGTTTCTCTCTTCCATGTAAAGTTTGCCCTTTTCATCCTTATCTGGACTTGACCAAGCTTTCACCTTCCTGACTTCTCTTGATCCCGTGATTTTTCATACATCTTACCCTATGGAGCCTATGTTGCTGCTGCTCTTTTGAGGATGACCTGTCTCTCCTTCCCCAAACTGCTTCTGAGCAAATATATAATTTCTATTTTCCTCTTCAGTACGTATGTGTTCTGCTTACCTTATTACACCTGTTTTGTCTGTTTTCATCTTTAGGTCTTGTCAGAGCTATTCCTATACTTTTATCTTTTTTCTTTTCTCATCCTCATCATTGGTAGCATACAACAAGCAATTTCTCTTACATATCATAAAGCTTGCTGCTTCTGCATAGCTTTTTGAAGATCAACTACTTGGTAATTATAGAGTCATAGACTACAGGCCTGGGCAGGACTTAGAGATGGGTTGATACTGCTGCTGCGAGTCAAAATCAGTAGGACCTGTGTTATTCTGGAAGAATGTTTGTATAACCTGCATGTATTTCCAGTCTCACTTTTAAAATCACTTGTGCTTAATTGCAGACATAAGGTTCTGACCCCTTTAATTCCTTATGTATGGTGTTTGGTATCTCATTTTAACTACCAGCAATCAGGCAATGCTGAATGACTGAACAGTGCTGCACACGTGGCGTCTGATGGAAACAGAATCAAACTCTCCAGTAGTCACTTGTCACAGTTCAGTCTGGTTTTGTTCTATCTCAAACCAACAAGCTGGTCTTTAGATCAGCTTTAATTAGCGTTAGCCTCTTGGGATGTATTGGAATATTTTGATTTTTGAGACCATCTTGTTTGATACGTAAAGTTTTTGAGTTGAACTGGAAGGAGAAAGTGGGAAGGAGACAAACATAAATCTTCAGATGCACAGATTTCTCAAAGATTTCCTTTTTGTTGGAGGCGTACTCATGTCCCCTTCCTCACTCTGAAAAGAAATTTAAAAACAAATTGGGTTTTTCTGCTTGCTTTCTCACAAGAAGTGAAAAATCAGCTGCCTGAGTCCAGTCGCTAGCATGGTCAGGAAAAACCTCAAGGGCAGAAATAATGCGTATAAAATAAATGATGTCCCTGCCTTTATTTCCTGGCCTGGTGCGGGGGTGGGTAGGTCTTGTGTTGGAGTGTTGCTGTACGTGCAGAGACGAGTGTGCACGCGTTGGTGTCCAGGAAGCCTTGAGCAAAACACCTAGCCCCTTTGTGTTTTCCTCTTCGAGAGGTGAAGCTGATAGTGTTTGAAAAATTAGCTTACAAGGAAAGCATCTGCATTTGGTTTTCTTTAATTAGAAGAAATAACTTCACTACATGGGCAGTGGGCTTGGACCTGCCTTGTTCAATTAGCATCGAAAATGTTCAAGATCATTCTGGAAAGGAATCAACTGGGAAATGCTGCACATCAAAATGGAAATGAGATTTTTGCTTTAGACTGCCATTGCCGTTATACCTACTCCTTCAAGTGAGTCCCCGCCGGGGGTTCATTGCAGCTTACTCAAGAAGGTTTGTTGCTGTCAATGGTGAAGGAAAATTGGTCAGCTATATTGGCTGCTCCCCTTGGTGTGATAACAAATCAACATTCGTTTCTGAAAATATTAAAAAAAAATCTGTAAAGTCTCAGTAATATCTACCTCTTGTCAGCAGTGTTTTGTTTCTGAGACAGTTCTCGGAACGCTGCGGAAACAGCAGAGCTTCCTCTACTCCGTGTAGTAACTAAAGGTCTCAGTCTGCAGCCAGGCCTCTTAAAAGGGAGCGAAATTCCTGCATGTTGTTATTGAAGTACTACTTAACATTTTTCAAAATGGCAAAATATTGTACCTGCTTCAACGCAATTTAGTACTGAAAGTAACCACAATCTTACACGTACGGGTGTTCTCCCCTCTCTTCGCTCCGAGCAGGGGTTGTCCAAGCCACACGTGCTGTGCTACCTGCAGAGCTCCGGTCGGCTCTGCAGGCAGGAGTGAGCTGCTCAGCAACGCTCCCGAGTGGTTTGTTCCTTTTCCTGAGTGACAGCAGAAATAGCAGTGATGTTCCTGAGCATTACTCAGCAGAGTAAAGTCTGTCAGACAGCAGCTGATGTATTCTTGGTGGGTGAAGTCCAGCTCTGTTCGAGTTGTGGTGGCTCCTCTGTGCTCTGCAGATGTTTATTGATGAAATAAAGTTTGGAAAACGCATTGCAAGTGGTTCTGTCTCTGCTGCGTGTAATTAATCTGTATTTCTGGAATCCTCTGCACCAGAGAGACAAATCCTATTGATTTTGCTTCTTGAAGAGAGAAGTCTTCGGACAGGAAGCAGTTAATTATTGTGTTATGCTTACAGTGGCTGTTTGGGTTGGTTTGCTGCTGTTTGCCTTGCTATATTTTTCTAGAAGAGGTTATAATTAGAGTGCTGTCTTTTTGCAAGCAAAACCACCTTACCTGTTGTAGTTCTTCGGTGTGGGTTGTGTCAGCTCACTGCTGCTGAGTTTGCGTGTGGTGTTTCTCCACTGCTGCAAAACTGTCTCGAGGAGAAAACGCAATGGCAATAAGCTGGGAATGCATTTCATGTTCTCCCCTTTGCCCCAGCACATCTACACTGGAATATTGTCTGGGTTTTAACCGATAATGGCTGAAATCAGAAAATCTGATTGGCAGAGACAAATTGGGGAACTTTCACTTGGCTGTTGCCCATCACTAATGAATCCGTCTGGTTTTTTCTTCACTTCCTGAATTTTCCTGGACACGAGGACTGCAGCCGAGTGTCACGCAGTGGAAATCTTGTTTCAAGAAGACATGGTCTAGCTGATCCTGTGTTATGGCTGCGTGTCGGGGTGAGGACTTCCAGTCTTGCTGCGAAAAGCTGAGCACATGGCTCGTCTCGAGGAAACTGCTGTGATGAATCCCTCGTGTTCCACGGGCGAGCAGCCCCTTGTCCAGCTGCAGACCCCCTCGCTGGCGTGAGCGGTTTGCGGGTGTCATTTACAGCCGCAGCTGCAACTGCGTGTTCAGGGACTTGGTGCTGAAGGTTACCTGGGGCTCCATCTGCCTTCCTCTTCAAGATCGCTGTGCTTGGTCGTTTAGACGCACCGGGTTTAATATCTTATTCCGCAGCTGTCTGTGGCGTGCTGGAGGAGATAGGAAGCTGCTCGGAAAGAACGCCGTGGTGATAGCGTTTCTGCGCTGCTGGAGCCTCGGCGGGGATGGCCTCGGATGCCGTGGATTATCAGATTGGAGCTGTCCCCCGAGAAAACGCTCTTGCCCTGCCGGCGTGTGCTGGCCTGCGGTCGCTTTGGCAGGAACACGTGACGGTTCTGTTCCTTGGCATTATTCAGTGACAAGTAATCATGCCAGAGAAAACACCCGACAGCGTCTGGATGGACGTGTGAGTGGCGCAAGAAGTGATTTCCTCTCTGCCAGCACTTTCCCATGTGAAAACAACAGTATGATTATTAATATTTTATTATTAGAATCCAATGGTACTAAGCAGAGAAAGTGCGAGAGAAGACCCCAGAAGGCTCCAATGCCCCTCTAACCCTCAGTCACCAAGTTTATGATCCAGAGCTGGATGTTTGCTGTGCTTATGGCTTTTTGATCACACCCAACTCACAGCTTGGCACACCCGCTTGCTCGCTGCACAGGTACAACCGGTCAGCGGCCGCGCTGGCAGCGGCTGCCGTGGGGCACGGGCGCGAGCGGCTCTGCTCCGGCAGTGGGAGCTCGGCTCGGCCGTGCCCGGCAGCCCCGTCGGGTAATTCGGGCTGTGCAGTGAAGGGGTGCTGTGCCTGCAGTCAGAAACAAAGCTGACATGTCTTTTAGGCAGCCAGCTAACGTCTCCACTTGAATGCAAAAACAATTTCAGTATTTTTTTTGCAGTATTATCAATTTATTTTTACAGAAAAATTGTCATCAAAATTTGCATCAAAGGAAGAGCTTTCTAGTTTTCATTCTTTCTGTGATTCGTACCTTTTCACCTAAAAAGAGGAGGGAAAGCTATGAGAGAAATTACCTCTGTGAGAGAAAAATTACGTATTATAATTTTTCATAAAAAGCACAAGTTCTTCGTCATCCTTGCAGGCAGAGAATAACAGCTTGCGACTGGAACTCAAAGTGTTCAGCAGACATAAATTTTTGAACTTTCAGTCTCGTGGCTCAATTTTTTTTGACTGTTTCCGATTGACAACACCTGACAGTATTTGTAATTGAGAATGTTCACTCGTTTCTTAGACTTTTGATGTTGCAGTACATATAGCAATTCTTTTACCAAATTTTTAAGGAATTGCCAGAGGTGGTTGGCTCTGAAGCGCGTTTGAAGGTGGAAGGAGGAGGTCGGCGGGCAGCGTGAAATACCTGTAGGCTGCAATACCGTAGCGCTTGCAGCTCTCCTGGGTGCCTGCTATGGCACACGAAGAGAGAAACCACGCTGGAGACAGCTTGAGCGCAAGCACTGCTTTATGCAACTGAATTTTAAAATAATAATGAAATTCTTAGCATTCAGCTATTGTTCTAAGAACGTGATATTTTCCTGCTTTCTCATGGCCTACTCATCGAAGCTCTGAGCCTGCTTCAGTTTTGTGTTTTTCACAAGCTTCAAAAACAAGATTAAAAAAATCAAATACCGCGACTGAAATCACCAGTTTGAAGATGGGTGATCCTTGCTCCGGTCACATTTTCAAGATGTCGCTGAAGCAGCAGCCTGTAGTGGAAGCGAGTACTGGTCTTAATGACGAGGGAATGGTATTCTCCTCTTTCAAAGTATGGAAACCTGAGAGATCCTTTGGGATACTCAGAATTCACTGCTTTAAACTACTGGATCTGAAACTTGGTTATTCGCGTGTGATTGGAAAAATATTTCCCTGAGTCTGCATCTGCTGTTACTGTAACAAAGCTTATAACCTAAGATAGGAATCAGCCTGCTGTTTTTTAAAGCAAAGTACTGAGTGATGAATCCAATTTGTGTGTCTACATGTTGTTTCATTAAGGAGAAATGTTTAAGCAAATTACTGTCCCTATTTTCGTCAGATCTATAGGATATTAATTGAACAGATTTTTGTCAGACCCTGAAAGGAAAAATTATTGTGCCAGGCGATCACTCCTTCAAGGGGATGATAAATCCAAAATGTGACTGTGTGATGTAAGATGAGAAATGAGTGTTGCGGATAATTCACTGTCAATGGTACTTATAACTAACGGCCAGGAGTATGAAATAGCTTAGAGGACTGACTTCACTCCTGGCTTGCTCTACTTCTGGACAAAGGCACCCGCTAGACCGTTTTTCTGGATATAACCTTTGGACGTTTTTGGAAGATGGTGCTTAGCCACATCCATTTCTGCAGCTGGTCTGAACAACCAAATGAAAAATTCAATAGAGCTGTGAGACAAGGCCACGGGAACTGCTCAGGAAAAAGCTGAACTGAACTTTAATTTTCTCAGTCCAGTGAAACCTGAAACAGAGCCAGACCACCTCTGAAGCACTGATGGGCTCAGGCAACTTTTGCCACAAATTGTGCATGGAGCACTGTATTTTATGCCTGCGTACTTTCTGCCTCGTAGCTGGAGTAGAAGTAGAGATGTAAAATACTTTCAGAAATTGTTGTTCTGTAGTTCCGTTTAGTGCCGAGAAGCTGAAATGGTCACAACTGTAGACCACTTAAGATTTTTTTTTTTTTTTTTAAGAGAAAATGAACATCCATGGGTCTCTCCTCTTAGCTCTCTCCTCTCTCACAGTCTTTTCCCGGTTTGGCACCAGACCTTTGTAAAGCTCAGTAGTGATTGATAGAATATTGCATTTGTGTTGTTAAATTGGTATAGTTACCTTCTGGAGATCAGGTGTTGCGAAAACCAACATTAAAACAAGCTCGGAAAGAAACGGAAGAAACTGGTGGAAGGTGAATAGTCTGGCAGCTGTAAACGTGCTGGGGCTTAATACAGCCCATAGCTCACAAGATGCCCGCTCCTCTGAAGCCAAGGTGATGTATTCAGGGACAACAGCATCCGTACGTGCCTTGCTTCTTTCATCCCTCCTTCAGCACCTGCTGTTTGCTAGCGCCGTAGGCTATCGGCTCCGAAGTCTAAGCCAGTGAGGGTCTACTGCCCATGTCGGGGGTGTTGCTAACCATGTATACCTCTGGGGAAACTGGTAAATCGAACAGCACTGAGCAAAGATCCAGAATTAGCCGGGAGAGCAAGATGTTTGCCGTGCTCCAGAATGTCTGTTTATCCCTATCAATGCTGACAGTAAGTACTAGATTATTGTTCAAATACAAATACACTTCCCTTAAAACCATCTGAAGAAGCCAATAATGTGAGTAATGATTTTCTTCCTGACATTCTGTAACAAAGAAATCTCTGCTAAACAGTTTGGCCCATTCAGTGTTTGCTCTCCTGGTTGACCAGGTTCAGGCAACTTCTGCAATCGATAGCTTCATCTGGCATCAGACTGCTGCGGTAGCTGAATTTCCGCTTATGTTACAATGCTTTCTTTTGGACTTCGATGTAAGATTCATTTCAGTGTTCATTCTAATATTTATTTGGGTATCGCACTTGGAGGGGAATGATTTCCAATTGATGTTACAACTGTAGTCACCGAAGCTAGGAATTGGAAGGCTGATTTGCAACTGGGCCGTGGCTGTTTGTGCCAAAAGACTGCAGAGGTACAGAAACATTTACATTTGCTGTTCCATCTAGGTGCGTTTTTCAAAGGATCTGTTCACGAAAATATCAGTTCTGAAATCTAATAGCTTAAAAGAAATGTGCCTGAATCAGCCTAGCTTTCCTGCTTTTCCTACTGGCGTTGCTGCTGGAGGGAGTGGCGTGCAGGGTCTGGGCTGAAGGGCCACAGAGCTGGAGACCTCCCGGGGCATCTCCATTTGTGGCAGGACTTTCTGGTATCATTTTTTCCGGTGACTGATCCCTGTTTCCCCATCGCTTGCCGTGCTTTCAGGAAATGTGCTTATTCTCACAGGTGTTCTATTTCTTCCACATGCGTTTACAAGTCTAAATAAGTAGCAGACAGGGTAGAGCTTAATGTGCATGGTGGCGAGGTTCCGGGGGAGACCGGTTCTTAGGGGCTGGGAAGCAGAGGCCAGTCCCGATGCTGGCATTTAGAGGGGCGGGGGGTGTGAGGCGGCACTCACTGGAGTGGCTGGGGAAGCTCAGACCACAGTCGTTTCAAGCCATCTGTAAACAGAAGCGGACATCCTCCTGTCCTTTTAAGCTGGGATACAGTTTCAAGAATTTCTTCATGTCCGTAAGATAAATGCGCTGCTTTTTTAAAAAAAAAAAAAAAAATTAAAGGAAAAAAAGCCCCTGTCTCTGCTGTTCAGCTGATCCATAGCAGCTTGCCTCTACGGAAAAAAATGTTTTATGGTAATTTGTAGTCGTTTTCTAATTCCTTTACTCAGTACCTCAGTGCTCTTCTGATTTGTCTTTTTTAAAGGCTATCTCCTGTGTCTATATTACCATCTTTTTAGGTAACGCAGTTATCTATCTAATGTCTTTAAATATTGCAAAGTACCTGGAAATGACGTGAGCAGGTGAAAGTAGCTACCTCCCATCTAACCCCGCTTCTTTGGAGACCAAGCTGTTCCACATTTTAGTATTCATTTGATTTGGGGCTGAGATTGGGTGCTTGGTGAAATGTACTGAATTTATCTTCCATTACGCCATTGTAACTGGGACAAAACCTCTAATCTAAAAATACATTCCCCCTACTCGACTCTTCAAATCTTGTGTTTTGATAAACTTCATTGCTTGGCTTCTGAGCCTTGCAGCGGGACACTATTCCGATGTATAAATTAATCATAAAGGCACGTTAAATTTTCCAGTGTTTTGTTGCTAAGGGAAGCGCTACGGGGCCTGGGGAGGTGGGTGGGCAGAGGGGGGAGGATGGGAGCTCTTGCGAGTGAGGAGGGTGAACACGCCCGTCGAGGCAGCCGGAGCCAGGCGATGCAGGAGGGTTCCCAGCGGCTCCTCCAGCAGCCAGAGGTTGCCCTGAGAGGAGAGGTGAAGCCTCCGCAATCTCTCACAATGGTGTTAACGTCTGTCAGAGCTTGCTCCTTCGAATTTTGTGTCTGAGTTTTCTGTGTGAAGGTTGAAGTGAGGACAGTTTGAGCTGGGAGAAGTCATAAGCTCGATCCCTGCTAATGAGTTCAGCATTAAACTGGGTTAAACTTCGCTAACCTGTGTTGTTTCGGGGGGGTGGTTGCTGAATTTTTCCCTAATTAACTGGCAATGTCAAGCCATCAAGAAACCCTTCCATTAGGGTCTGTGTGGAGCTATTTGCATGTGAAAAGATAAAGTCACTGCTGGTAATGAAATGCCATCAGATAACCTGAAATACATTTTAGTCAAAGCTGGGTAAAAGAAATCATCAGTCCTTCATGCTGAAGGTTAAATATCTGCTTCTCTTGCTCCAGCAATGTCAAAGTGTCACTTCAGAGCACTGCCACCGAAGCCTTGTCTTGAGAGCAGCCTGCTTTCCCTGTGATGGCTGCATCATTCCGCAGCCACCTTTTGGCGTTAGATCCCCTGGACATAGTTTTAGAGATGCACAGGTGGCGTCGTGTCTCTGTGCGCTCTGGACATACTTTCTTGTATCCTTTCTGTGGATAAAGAAGGGATAAAACCTGAATTATTAAATTTGTAATACATCTGTAAATCTGCGATGTAAAGCTATCATATTCTAAAGGCAGTATTTTTGCACTTGCTGCCTTCCCAGCAGTGGTATTGATGATCTCTAACATATATGCTGATGTTTAATCCAGCCTTCAGTGGATACCAGTTTTTTGCCTAACACCAAATTACAAATGCTACTTGAAGGGTCATATAAGGCATCTGTTCTGCAGCCTTTGCAATTCTTTTGAAAAGCAAAAAGTCTGAAAAGTAGTGGGTTTTTGCAGAATGTTTTGAAAATGAGCTGATTTTCTTCAAAATTATGTTTAGGATGCAAAGCTTTCAGAAGGAAAAGCGTCCCTGATAGGGGTGGGAAAGGTGGGGTCCAAAGTTTTGTTTGAGGGTTCACTGACTTGCAGTCGGATATTTGTAAGAAGACAGTAATTCAAATAGTGTGCTTTCAAAAGCCACGCCTGGAGCCTTAGTAAGCAGGTATGGCACTTGCTCCCTAACAATCTTTGCAGTGCCTTTTGCACTTATTTGCAATGAAATTTGAGGAATAACATCTCTTGGTTTAAGTCACCTAGGTAAATTTCAAAAATAGATCTGATTTCATGAACTATCTTTCCTCAGAATAAAATTTTTGGAATTTATAATGAACAATTATTCTTAAACATGTAATTGACCTTTAGTTTTTCAGAACAAGCCCCAGAAGATGCATATGTGAGTTAAAAGTTAATCTTCATCAAAAGTAATATAGACAAGTCATTGTGGTATAGCTATTTACAGCAAAATGCAGTGCAAGCAAAGTGCTGTGATGGTGCACGTCAGCTGTTACATGCATTTTGGTTTTGTGTAAGTCAAATCTGTGTACGTAATAGTACACAGCTTTTGTCTGGCCATGAAAAGAATGTATTTGGGGTGTTAGAAAACATACAGAAATGAGAGGAAGAGAAATTGATTCTGAAGTTAATGTCTTGCATCTGACAGATGAACACAGCACTGAATGGTACCCGCTTTAGCAAGCAATTAATTCTGCTGTGGATATTGTACATTTGGAAAGCTGGCAAGTGGCTTTGGTCGTGCTCAGGTTTCTCTGATCCTCAGTGGAAACACAGTATTATTTGTTCCATAGACTCCAGTGCTTGACAGTGAAGCAGAAGGACGTGAGTAAACAGGGCTACATCAGGGCATCCCTCCCGTTTGCTGGTGCTGTGACACAGGGCAGAGCAGGACGCAAAGGAGCTGGAAGAGGCTGATTCCCGGTGCACTGGAGCAGTGTTTGTGTCTCCGGAACCACGGAGCCGAGTGGCGTTTTAGTTTTTTCCCTCTTCTTCCATCAAGAAAACAAAGTTTCTGGAGGATCTTGTAGTAGGTTAAGGAAGCAAAGTAATGTTTTCCAAGTGAGCTATACTTCTGTTGTTGAGGAAGAAGCCATGACTACTAACGGAGCATTTTCCTAATCCTCCTTTTCAATTTTCATTGTAGGAATTTGATTAAAAGTATGTGCCAATAATAAAGATGGGGAAAATTATAGGGAAGCCTTTTCAGCTTTTCTGAAATTACTTTTCTGTATCTTTCCTCTAAGTTTAATTTTCTTTACACGGGCATTTTTTTCATGTGTTGAGTAACACTTTAGAGAATGGCTTTTTGCAACAGCTATTCTGATTTTTCAACTCTTATGGTTCTTGGTGACTTCTAAATGTTTAGGTACAAGACTGTCCATATTTTTTTTTCACAGATCTCCCCCTTCAAATTATTACATTTAGTCACGCTCTTTTGGGTTTTTTTAGAACTACTCCGATCCGTAATATTGTAACACCTGATGATCTGCTATGCTGTGTGAGCTAAAATTCCCCCCACCCCTGTTCCGCTTTGTGCTTGGTGGGTAATGAAGGATGTTTGCCTTTGTAGTCTCTCTTAGATAAATATTCCCAAATGTTTATTTTCTCTCCTGCCCAGGGGTATTGCAGCAGTGGGGAGGAAGCTTACAGCCCTGCCGGCTGCTCAGATGAGTCATGCCGCTGTAGGCCTGTTCCCCTGCACTCACTGAGGATGCCCGGCGCCTTTGGCTACTTCGTGGCAGTTAGAAATCTTGTTTCTTGCTGCACTGCAGTTTCTGTAGTTCTCTTTAATCTTTGTAATAATTCGTAGCAGTTTATTTAAACCTACGCAATGTGACGAAGCTTTTCATCCCCTGAAGTGGCTGCACTGAAGTGACAAGTTAATTGATTCAGTTTTACATGACTAAGGCTTGCAGGAGGCTTTGAGCTGTGCGTGATGTGGTCTGCTGTACTTGGTGTCTGTAAACTGATTTACAGTGAATAGGTACCTTAAGCAGCAGAGCGGTCAGCACGCGGACCGATACAACGCTGCTCAGCTCTGCAGCACAGCTGGACTTTGCTGCCACAAGAACAAAGGTCCTGGGGCTTGCCAGTCCGTCTGTAGAAGAGGAGGAGAAAGAAGAGAAGGATGCGCTGGAGCACAGACCCAGGCTTGCCAGCCCTGCCTGCAGAACGGCAAGGCGAGGATGGGCTACTGCGCCTGGCAGCTGCTGCCATGCACGCAGCCTGCCTCTCCCAAGCGAGACAGCAGACGTGGCGCTGCCCACGGAGCCAAGGCGGGAAGGAAGATCCTCTGCGGCCCCAGCAGCCTGCCGCCCTGCGCGGATGCCTGCCCGTCCTCTACCCGAGCTTACGCTCACTGCCGTCTTTGCAAACAACTCCAAAAGGGTCAAATTTTCACACTGGCACAGATTTTGCTGTCTCAGTTCTTGGAAACTCTTACTGAGGAATGTTTAAAGTTGTCTTAAAGTTCTTAAAAATTCAAAGTGGCAGGAAGTTCTTCTCCTAGTGATGGAAGAGTTGGGTGCCCGAACATCCGAGAGCTTCAGTCGTGGCTTCTTACTCCCTGGCCACGCCGTAGGGGTACGTCATGTTCTGAAGCTTTGCTTTGCGGGGAATAGTATTTCTGTAATCAGCACATGATGAAGAGATAATTAAGCCTAGAGAGGTTATAAATTTATGTTGGAGAAAATGCGTTCTGACTATGAGTTTGTATTTGTAGATAGCAAGACTCTTTCAGGGCAATCAACTTGTTGATTTACAGTTCAGACATTGGGCAGCAACTGGCAGCAAAACCTTTCAGCACTCAGCATCTGTCAAGAAAGTACCTCATGTTTTTAAATCGATTTGTGTAATGAGATTTCTTGTCACCTCACAGAAATAGTGTAGAGGAAACTGTCACAACTAAAGCCTTCTGCGTCTTCGGAACCTGCTTTCCTTGTGCGTACCCACAGCAGCTGAAGCCAGACTCTGGGAATCTGGGGAGGGCATCCACAGCGAGTGAGAGAAACTGTGGCTGTGCCTCATCCTGCTGTCCCAAGGCTTTACGACACTGCTCAGTAGCTAAGGAGACAGGCTGCCTGTGAAGAGCGTCATTTCTGAGGTAGCACAAGGCTTCCACCTGGGAGTCTTTAGCAAAAATATCTTTTTCCTCTGTATTTCTGGCTGAGTCTGTTTTGACAGAAGAAGAGCTGACTCTTTCTATTTTCTCTGTGTTTACCAGCCTGTGTTTTATATGCTTACATTGCAAAACTATAAATCCCAGAATAAGCAGATGACAAATTCCGGAGCGGATTTTAACGTGGGTCTGGTGATTGCAGCTGTGTGAGTGCCCACCGCCAGGAGCAGTGCTTCTCAGCCCCTTGCCTGCGGCAGAGGCACCCTTCCTTCCCTGCGGACAGCTGCAGAGGTCTAAAGCGTGAGACTGGATTGCATTGATTATGGTGATTGTCTGCTGTAGAGCAGAAATGTTACAAGTGTCTTGAGGGTACAGCAGACGGTTTTCTGTTTCGCCCTTGTGTGCCTACCCAACGGACATGGATTTTTGTTCTTTCTCTCTACACAAACCAAAGACTGTCTTCTAAGTGCTGAATCCAAGCACGTCTTTTAGAAAACTGTCTGGCCTTGTGCTGAGGACTGCAAGCTTGGGCAGCAGCCCAGCACCTCCTCCCCAACAGCCTCTTGGCTATTTCCAGCTCAGTCCCCTCCGTGCTAGGTAGCCATGCAGATCTTACTTCCTCACTGATTTTGTGACACGTCACCTTCCAGATGTTGAGCAGTGTTTTCTCCATGTTAAATTACCAGTTTTTGAAGCAAGGAGAGTCAGACTTCTGGCATCGATGGAGCTAAGCTGACTTTTATGCTGGGGATCGCACCGAGTTTTAGGGAAGAGTGGAAGAGCAAAGATGCTGATGGCCCAGCTATTTCTTTTAATGGTTGCGCGAGGCACCTGTGTTTTCTCTCAACTACTTTACTGAATTCCAGTTTGATGACCTGAATGGTGACTGTTGGGGTGAGTATCCTTGAAGAAAAGCAGTAAAGCACAGAAAGTAGTGACAGGAACTTCGCTTGTTCATGACAGCAGACAAAATCCAACCACCTCACTCTCTCCTAGTATTTCTCTTGGTTTGGCCTGAGATGGGTAGGGGTATTCTTTAGTGCCCCATTTTTGCTTTCTGATCTAAAGTTCCACAAAAGTTGGGTTCTGTATGAATCTGTTGACTGATTATTTAAGAACACACACTGAATCATGTCGTGCATGGAAATATTTATTTTTTCTGTCAGTAGCCAAAATCTGGTGTGCCGAGTTCGTGCTCTGTTCTGTGGGTATGAGTGAAGAGCTTAGTCAACAGAAGCTAGCTTGAGCTAGCGGCAAGTGCGATTCCAAAACTTCAGCAGTAACAGAATTCACAGTTGGTACATACTGATATAGTATAATCAAACTTGATGTTCTTTTACCTGTTTGTGCCGCAGTTAATTTATTTTTATAATTCCCTTTCCATGAAGACAGGTCCCAACTGTTTCTGAGCAGCATTTTGCCAGCCTCTGTCGTTCACATCCCGTCAGGACATTCCAGCAGTGCCCTGCAGCGATGTCCTGGGCCTCTGCGAGGGCAGTGCCGGGGAGCTGCCATGCCAGGGCGGGTGGGAGGGCGACAGCAACTCCTCCGCCAGCCTGCAAAGCCGGTTGTGCGGCTGTGTCCTCCTGGTTGCTCTGACTCCTGTGGGATGGGCAGAGATGTGGAAATGGGAGAGCGTGTTACTGGGGGAAGCAATAACTTTGGTTTAGTGTGGTGTTTAGGTGGGAGTTGGGCTGAGGTGACAGTGTTTTCCCATTGCCTCTGTATTCCGCTAGCCTTGTGCAAGTGGTAGAAATCTTAAATTAAAGGTTTTGGCTGCAGATGAGGGCAGCAATGCAAAACATACTTCAGTTTTATCTTTCTCCTTTTCAAGATTGCCTATGAATTTCTGTAGGTATAAAAACGTATTGTCTTCAATCGAGGTCTGCTGCTGGCAAGGAATTGTCCTTCCACATGGCCTCCTCTTCTTGTCTGTGCACTTTTACTGGCTCCGGCTGTGAAACATCCGTGCACCTGTCTCTGCTTACTCTTGCTTTACGGTGCTGCTTAAAAACTATCCCTGAAGGACACTGCCTCTTTGCCTTTCCTTGCCAATTTTGTTTTCCTCTGGTTTGTTGTTCCCTGTATGCCTTAGAGAATGGGATTATCCCCTTTTTACATTTTTAGGTAGGTGGGCTGAAAGGCTTGAAATATTCCACAAGATGTTGCTTTATTTATGCTGTGGTCCAGGTACACAAATAATATGTTTGGAACTGCGAGTCAGAAAGACATATTTTCTGTAATTTTTAAGCAGGATTTAGACAGCTATAGCAGGTATGCTTCAATACCTTCCTCTGCCTTAGCAAGGACTTCACCTCCACCTTCATGGTCTGGTTTTGGAAAGAAACATAAAAGAAGAGTGTGTGTAGGAAAACGGTGAAGTCTCATTTTCCATCTCATTCAGTACTTTAAATAAGATAATTGTTTATTGTTCTTTCAATTCTGAATTCTTTATTGTCATTTCTGTTGTTTTTGGAGATAATTTTGCATCTCAATGTATTTATTATCCATTTTGAGAGCAAAGACAGAAAGATAACAGGGCAAGACATTTTGAGGCTTGGCTTCTCCTGCTCAGTATTTTTTAACAGCATTCCTTAAAACAGAAATGCAAAACTATGTGTCCTACTTTCCCCTCACTAAAATAGATGCCTTTTGTTAATTTTAGACATAGCAGAACAGGATATGTAATTAATTATATCAAAGATTCCATGTGATAGTCAACAGGCCCTTAACATCAAGGACAAGAGAAGTCTGACAACAGCTGTCCCTAATGATTTGGGTTGTAAAATGTTTGCTTTTATTTCAGGAAGTTGGATGCTTTCATCTATGATGCAGCGGTGCTGAATTACAAGGCTGGAAGAGATGAAGGCTGCAAACTGGTCACAATAGGGAGCGGATACATCTTTGCCACAACGGGCTATGGAATAGCGCTGCAGAAAGGATCGCCGTGGAAGAGACAGATTGATCTAGCCCTCCTGCAGTTTGTCGGAGATGGTAGGGACCAATCTTGTTTCCTTTCATTGCTTTCTCTGTGTATGCACAGTTTTAGTAGCTCAGAGCCTTCTACTACTGCTCTCTTACAGTCTTTAAAAAATCCAAACAAATGCAAAACACGTGAGTGAAATTATTTCTTGATGCTGAGGCAGGAATTCTCTTCCACTCTGGTCTAACTTGCCTTACCGCCAAGGACGTTTGCATCTATTTTCAGAAAGTGTTTTTGTATACATCACAAAGTGATGGCCTTAGAGTTAGAGAGCATTTCTAAATGTATTTATTTTCTTTTTTTTATTTTTGCCTTTGAGCAATTTCTGAGGAATTTTGTCTTGGTAGAGGAGTTATCCTTCAGCATGACTATCCTGCTGTTTGATAGTGTTTAGCTCCATTTTGAACTGGTGTGAGTTATCCCTAATCTAGAATGGATTAATTAAACTTCTGCTAAAAGAATGTTTACAGAATTGAAGTAGGGTACCTGATTTTATTGGATTTTAAACAGCTATTTTTCATTCTAACCCAAAAATAGAAGAAGAAACCACCCAAGAACCAAAAAACCCTAAGAATGGTGTTGAGGTTGAAATTACTTCTACTGATTTATAAAGTACATTGTAGGTGAACTGGAACAAAGCACCAAGAAATTAAATGTGAAGAGTGATGGCCTGGAACTAGCATGACCTGATTTTGTAATCTACGTCTAACTTCAGTAGTTCAATGAGCAATCGTTTTAGCTACGAACTTACACAACAATGATGAATTAGAGGGGCTGAACCCAGGGTTCAGACCAACGTCACTTTGCTGTATCACGAAAAATCTCTTTGCGCTTATCTAGACTAAAAGCCAGTATCGTTGGGGGGAAAGTTTCACCTTAAGATGATATTCCCAGTAAAGCCGGAGTGTATTCTGAATGAGGTTGTTTACATAAACAGGCAAACACAAATGAAGGTAGGAATACTTCTTTCACATGTGTAGCCTCTGCAGGATTTGTTACCCTTTAAGGCTATAAAGCAGCAAAGCACCTAGCAGTGTTGAATTGTTATTCAGTATATGTAATAGAGCATTCATCGCAGTATGGGATAATTTCAATGAATGATTATGAATCTAATGAGTTTCATAACTATAAGAAAAAAATCCTAATGAGTTGAACAAACACAATTTCTTGATATGGATGTTGTGTTAATAAGAGGAGAGAACCATTTGGATAAGGCCAAGTAATTTGCTTAAAAGTACATCTGATTGCACCTACAAAACCCGTGATCTCGTCTCTGATGTTTACACAGTGCTGAGATAGCCTTTTGAAATGCGTTTTAGAGCTTTCTGTTTCTCTGCATGTGCCTTTCTCCTGTGATTTTTCGCATTTGATTTTTCCTTGATTCTTCTGTATCATTCTCCTATCCAACCCAGTTCACTTACAGACTGAAATGAAATTTTTGCACCCTGGATAGGAACCTTTTCCCTCTTCCTTGCTGATGTGAAACATCCAGCTGACGTATTAATGACTTGTTCAGGCAGGAGCATAGTTTCGCACTTTCCAAATCATGATGCTTTTTCTGCATTGAAATAAATGGCTTTGAACCCTCTTTTTTATGTTGTTGACACTGGAAGAAAATTAAGGTAAATACAGAGGGATGTAGATTTGTGTTAGGGATAACTTTAAACTTAGGCCGGGTGGGTTCATGTGTATTTGCATGAGTAGAGTCCTGATCCTGAGGATGGTTTTCCTGGGTGGACAAATGATACTGACAGTTAACAATTACACTGTGAAAGCGGCTCTGAAGCCTTGGTGGAAGGATGCAGCCTACAAGATGCCAAATTTGTCACATTAACAAGGAGGAAAAGAGACAGAGAGAAGGAGGATGGGAGGGAGTTGCTGAGGAATTCAAAGAATAGCTACTCAGTTGTCTCAAAAACAGGATCATCCCCCAAATGTTTCATCCCTTGGTCCATGCTGATTCATATACACAGCCCAGTTCGTAGGAAGATGAGATGAATATGCATTTGTTAGTAATAAGGTTAATTGCTTTGGATTACTGAATATTTTTACTATACCAAGATAGGAGTTGCTTTCTCTTCTATAAAGGGTACGAATAACGTGTATTACTGGTGGATTTCTGGCTTTGTACATCTTACAATCTGTGCATCACATCTCATTATCTGCAAAAGCTTCCAGCTGATGATTAGCATCTGCAGTTTTGTTTAAAATAATTGGTCATTGAGGTAATTCTCTAAAGCGTAGAGGTGGTAGTGCGTTTGTGTGGCTTGCTGTGGTCACAAGATGAAACCGTCATTATTTTTTAACAGAGAAATGAGAAGATTTCTACTGAGATGTAGAAAACTATTTCTCAATCTTCTGTTGAGCAATAGAAGCACCCAGGAGTTCAAAAGCATCTGAGATGATATGGCTGCTAAGAAGCAGCACCATCATTTTGTTTGGATCTTCCACCCACAGCCTCAGGAGCGTGTCAGAACAGAGATGTTGTACACTGAAGAATCCCATGACACGGGCTTTGATTTCTCTTACAAAGCCCTGTAAAGATCGGCTGGGCCAGCTCACACACCCAGAATCCAGCGTGTTACCCTGGCAGCGGCGTTTCTGAGATAGCTCGCCGTTTGTGAGTGCAGTAAAGGCTCAGGCACGCAGCCTGCGTAGTTTAGCAGGTCTCTAACTCTTGGACTGCAGCATTGCTGAAGGCACCCATGTTTCTTCAGCCTTCGGTGGTAGGAACTTTTGGCCAGCTGTCTGAAGGCCCACATACTGCTAATACTCCTCTGGCTTGGGCTGCATGGTGCCATTTAATTTCTTTTCATTTATTTTCTAAAAATATCCTGCAAAGCAGTTTGAAAGACATTGCTGCTGAAACCTGCAGCATCATGTCTTTGGGATTTGGAGCAGAATCATGGTGGCTAGTAGGTGAGGAGAATTTCTTTTACTTTCTCTTGTTTCTCTCTGTCCTTCTCTCTTTTTTTATTTCTTTTTCATTTGTGAGCAAATGAGATGATTGAACTGCAAATGACAAAGCTGCTTTGGGATTCAGAGAGTAAGAGGGCTTCAGAGGGTGCATGAGATGGAGAGAAAGACAGCAAGGAGCCTTTAGATGCGGGTGATGCAGCAGAAACAGAGGCGTAAAAGACGCATGACAGCAGAAATGGATGGAAAGAAGGAAGAGAAGAATGCTGGGTGAAGAGGACGGGTGTGGGGAGGAGTGGGCGAGTACCAGGCAGCTGACCAGGCCAAGCATACGTGGGTGGGATGCGTTTGTGACCTGTCGTGCTACCTGCAGGTGATAGGCTCCGTTCACATGCCGGTCTGGGAAGGGAGCTCCAGGAAAAGAGGGGCCGGTGGTGTAGCTGTGTTAAACCCTTAACCCTTAAAGCTGCAACTTTTAAAGCAATTGCAGACACAGAGATGTAAAGAAGAAAACTGGTTGTGGTTTGAGTTTCCACGGAGAGTCTGTGATCCCCTTCCTAATAACTTTCAATTCTGGTTAATCTTTATGTGTTTTTAGGATGGCTTAGTGCGCTGCGAATTGCTTTTCTGGATGGATAATTGCTTCCCCCTCTTTAGGGGTAATAGGCAACTGTGGAAATAAGATTTGCCCCCTTGCATCTGGAAGAGGAAAGCTCTCTGCTATTTTTTTTCATATTTTAGCATAAGTCTTCCAAATCGCCGTCTAGGTTCTAAGGAAGCGTAGCAGTGTGACTCACGCTAGCTGTTAAAGACCGAGAAGGAAATGCATATGCGATTAGAAGGACATATTTTCGGTGCGCGCTGCTCAGGCAGAATACACCCACAATCCCAGTGATTTTCTGTTTATATATTTAGTGTCCTCCTTAAGCAGTGGGTGGAACAAATGTGACTGGAGAGTGTGAGTGTAGAAGCGGAGGGTGTTTGTGTAGCTGAACAAGAGTTAGAGGGGCTGTAATATTGCAAGTCGTGCTTAGCCGTTCTGCTAATTCATCCTTAACTAACGGGGGCATGTGGAGTGCAGTCATTAGCTCACGAGAATTTTATTGCTGTCAGTCATCTGTGTTCCTCTTGCTATTTTTACAGGGGGAAATAACTCGGAAAGTGAGAGTAAGAGAGACTGTTTTGGGGGATCCAGACTGAATTCAGAAAGTTGCTGTGCTTTTATGTAATCTCTTCTGTAAAACACGCTATGTGGATCATATAACTAGGTCAGATTGAAATAGAGGAGTTTATTGAACCAAACACACGCTGACTCATCTGGCTACGGACTCCTCTGTTCAGGGTAAAGACGCTGTTATGCTAGGGTCTCCGAGTGATGGGGTGCTGCCTTCCTGCTCCATCGCTGACTGGGAGCTCTCGCCAGGGTAAGCGTGAAGCGGTGAACCCTGAGTTTGAGCACTGCCGTTTGTCCAGTCTGAAGGAGCAGGTGATTCTGCCAGCGCAGCCACGGCATTCTGAAGGTGATGCCCTACATCTGACCGATGTGAAAGTGTATATTTAACCCTTTTATTCAAGATCTAGAAGTGGTATATGCCAGTTTTGCTTGCTCGCATGCTGGCTGGAGGTCTGTCGTACTTCGCCAATAAAACAACAAAGATGCGGGGCTGCAGCTCGGCTCTCCCCGCCTGGGCAGAGCATCCTCGCACCCTCCCCTCGCTCACCCTAGGCACGCTCCTGCACGTGTGCAGGCTGGGATGGGGATGGTGACAGCGTGTGAAGCAACACAGCGTACAGCAGAATTAGTTTTTCCAGACAGCTCTGGTCCGTGCAAGGCAATGTGTTTCGGAGTGAGAGGAGGGCGACTCGCTGATCTGGCGCAGGGGCTTCCCAGCTCAGGTGGGCGCCAGTGCCTGGGTGTGATGGATCCCACTGGGCAAACCCCATCTCTCACCACGCTCAAGACAGCAGTAGCCCATTTTAGAAATGCTACTGGCAGAGAAACACCCATTAGACTGTTTTTTCCTCAGTTTGTTCTAGGTTTGCTGTTTCTCTTATGTTCTCTTGGCAGCTCGATGCCAGGGTTTGGTCTGCGATAAGGTGAGGGTGCAGGCTGGCTCTCTGAACCACCCCGAAGCTGTCACTTGCAAACAGCGCGCGAAGGGTTGAAAATCTTTTGCTGGATCCAGAAGGGACATGTAAAATAGATTTCTTCTCCCTTCATGTGTGAGAATAATTAAACAGGTTAAAATTAAGGTAAGAACTTGATGAAAATGCCCCTCCAGAGTACCTAAGGAGGTAGTTGAGGCATCCTGTGAACCAGCAGTGATTATCCCCAGGAACCTATGGCTTTAATCTACATGGTTAAAGTAGGGCAGAACAACACCTGTCTTTTAAAGCAAAAAACAAGAACTCGGTGAATTATAGCCTTTAGTGCTTATAGAAATATTACAACAAATTATTTAGTGATTTACATTGATCATTTGGAAGATAATAAAGAGAATCAAAACTAAAAAGTCGATTTTCCCATTACAAATCTTGTAAAATTCATGTAATTACTCATCTGATAGGATAACTGTTCTTGCAGAGAATTTAGAGAAGTGAAACAGAAGTAAAAGATAAATTCTTCACAGGACCATTTCCGTTTCCTTTTCCACTTTGTCAATGCTTTCACTGTAATCGCTGTTTCTGTGTTGTGTCTTATTCTTCCCCCCCATAACTCTGATGTAATGGCTTCTTGACAAGCATTTCTCATGTGTAGAGCTAATTCCAAAGCCTGATCTCTGTTATGATTTCTTCACCTTCCCTCCATCTAACGCTCTGTCCAAACTTCAGCTGGCGGGGTTTCCCCGGTGCTGGCGGAGTGCAGCACGCCTCGTAAAACAAACGTGCCCCGGGCTGCTGGCTCCTGCTCTGGACCGTCACGAGCCTGGGCTTGGTTGGACCGCGTTTCCAGTTCACCCAGAAAGCCAGCCCCAGCTCAGCTGACTTCCCAAGAGGGAGAGCAAAGGAGGGGAATCATGGGCTTTGATTTTTTGGGGTGTTTTCCTGCCCGGATGAAGCTGGAGCCTCCACTGCCCAGCTGGGACAGTGCCGTCGGCACGTGGGAGGAGGAGGGTGAAAGCCCTGGGGCTGTGGGCTCGGAGAAGGGAGGTGGAGGCACTACCTCCTGCCCCTCTGCGCCTCGCCGCGTATTGACTGCTGCTGGACGTGCCTGGTTTTGCTATCCGGAGGATTCAGGGTTAGGTGCTCCACCTCTGTCACTTTTCCCCACACCTCAGGGGAAGGGGAAGAAGATGCTCAGGTGCCACTCAAGCTTCTGAGGTCTTGCTTTCTTTCCTAGAATGGAGCAGCAAGTTGATTTTATTATTTGCCTTTTAAATAAGCAGTGAAGAAGGTTGTCTTGTTCTATTTTTTGTCTATTTATTCTCTTTTGGGATGTAGTTATAAAACTTTGTCCTTGTTTATCTCTCGGAAGTTTGTAACTAGGGACTTGGGTGATAATGAAAGATTTTATTTTTCTTACTAATCATGAAGAAGGCATCAGACAACTATTCAAAAACTGTTATTCCCTCTTAAAAAAACTTTACCCCAATACTGCTTTTCTGTAAGTACATATGGAGATTGATGGATTATATGGGTTTGGCGTTTCTCTTTTTTATAAATAACATGTAATTTTCACAGAATCACAGAGTGTTAGGGGTTGGAAGGGACCTCTGTGTGTCACCCAGTCCAACCCCCCTGCCGAAGCAGGGTCACCTACAGTAGGCTACACAGGACCACATCCAGGCGGGTCTTGAATATCTCCAGAGAAGGAGACTCCACAACCTCCCCGGGCAGCCTGTTCCAGGGCTCCGTCACCCTCAGAGGGAAGAAGTTCTTCCTCATGTTCAGATGGAACTTCCTCTG
>Ga0065711_1035252_pt1 | contig 22577 bp, 12 predicted proteins | sample Hoacrofraction12_FD_59098 | JGI IMG/M metagenome (GOLD analysis project Ga0065711, IMG submission 59098) | Hoatzin crop microbial communities from Cojedes, Venezuela - Epithelial fraction 12 v2 (version 2) | ecosystem: Host-associated > Birds > Digestive system > Esophagus > Crop | place... | reverse complement strand
AAAACAGGGTAGGTTTAGGCTGGATATAAGGAATAAATTCTTTAAAATGAGGGCTGTGAAACACTGGAATGGGTTGCCCAGAGAGGTAGTGGAGGCCCCATCCCTGGAAACGTTCAAGACCAGGTTGGACAGGGCTCTGAGCAACCTGATCTAGCTAGCGGTGTCCCTGCTCGCTGCAGGGGTGTTGGACTAGATGACCTCTAGGGGTCCCTTCCGTCCCAAAAATTTCTATGATTCTGCAAAAAAAAGTTATAACTCACAGAGTGAGATACAGACAGTTTAATAGGACAGAAAAGGAAAGGAAAATAATAGTAATGATAAAAAAATATACAAAACAGGTCATGCAGAAAGCAATTGCTCACGACCCACTGACCAAAGCCCAGTCAGCCCCTGAGCAGCAGCTGCCACCCCCTGGCCAACTCTCCCCAGTTTTCTTGTTCAGCATGACGGGACATGGTATAGAATATCCCTTTGGCCAGTTTGGGTCAGTTGTCCTGGCTATGCTCCTTCCCAGCTGCATGTGCATCCCCAGCCTCCTCGCTGGCAGGGTAGTATGAGAAGCCAAAAAGTCCTTGACCTAACGTAAGCACTGCTCAGCAACAACTAAAATATCAGTGTGATATCAACATTATTCTCATCCTAAATCAAAACCACAGTACTAGCTACTAGGAAGAAAATTAACTCTGTCCCAGCTAAAACCAGGACGTGGGTCTTGAGGATTCAAATTTTACTTTTTGAAGCTTGGCTTCTCAGTTAGTCTAATTATTATTGTAGATTTGGTAGGCGAGTTGTCTTCCTAAAATGTTCCCACATTTCTGAACTATCCATATAGATTGTGAAGATTTTTTTCTATAATGGTTTAAGATGCGCAAGTTCAGTTTTAAAAAGAAAGCAACCAGAAAGAGATTGCACTGCTGTGAAGCATAACCTCACCTCTCAAACATTTGAAAGCCTGAAAGGCTTGGAAAGAAAATCAAGAAGGGTGTCTAACTTTCATGAAAACATTTATTTCCTCCCTGATCTCTTTATTTATTTTGGTAAGAGGTACACAGAAAGCAGACAAATATGTCGAAATTAATCATGTGAAACTGATTTCTGCAGGAGAGGCCATGAGATAACTGCAGGAACCCAAGCAAAGCCCAGATCCTGCCGCTGTGATGTGCTGATGGGTGGGAACCTGTGTCACAAACAATGAAACATGCTGTAACACACACACACAACAGAGCTGCTGTCAAGGCCATAAGCTGGTTACACAGGGCAGATCAAACACCAACTGGAAGACAAAATTGAGGCCCTGCATAATGAATAACACAAATACAGAGAAGATGAGGTAGACCTATAATGTGGTGTTCCAGCCCCAGTGTCACTAAGGAAAGTGTTGGTGATAAATTGTGACCTATGTTTTGTAGCTGGTAGAAACCAACCTCACCCCCTTGCAGCAGAGAAAACGGCAGCTTTGAGGAGAGGAGACTGCTCAAGTTTAAACATTTCTACTGTATTTTTATGCTATGGCAATCACCAGTGAGAGAAATTCCAAGAGAATTAGGGTTTGGTCAATGTTCAGTGGGTACAGGAAAAGTATGGGGGCCATACATTCAGCACGCCAAGCACTGAAGCTTGGGGAAGATTTGCTTCCAGACATGAGATGCCCTTGTGAAAAGCACATAGCAATTTAATCAATGATTTATGAGATAGAACTTTAAGAGTGAGATCTTCCAAAATAAATTGCTAGCAGCAAGGTCTGTGCAATCCTGGAACATTTAGCTATTATGTACTGTCTTTTTTCTCACTAGTGGTATATAATTTGCATTTTGACTAAACTAGCCAAATATTTTGTTGAACAAAAGAGTCTCTTAGTAAACATAATTATATTTTTGGTCTAGGTGACCTTTTTCCTGGAAAAGAATCTCCTGACTACCTTTTCTATTAATAAAAAGTTGATTAATGTAGCTGGATAAATTAATAAAGAAGAGATAACTGAATTAATCATACTTAACGTAACAGCAGATTGCTAGAAGCTTATAGATTAGCCTAAGAATTTCCCTTCATGTTATAGGCTAATACAAATAGACTTAATTCAAAAGGACTATGTCCATTGTTTTCTTGGCCTTACCCACAAATTAACAGTGCACTAGTGAAAACTCCTGGCATATAACAGACACAGGGTAATACTTGGGATAAAAGGACCACAGAGGCCCATATCTTTTGCCACTTGTTTTTAACAGCAACTGGAAGTCTGTTCTGTTTGCAAATAGAGATTTTAAATGTCACATAAAATGAAGGTCTGGTATTGATTCAAGATGGATTTGGAGATATTCTAACCCTATGGCTGATGAATCAGTTTTGAGCTACTCTTTAGCTCCCCAGTTGCTTTGTTAAATACTGTCTTGTAGGTGTGTTTTCTGAGATAGACAGTGCAGCAGTTGATTGACGCACTTTCTCATGTTCATATTTTAAGAGTAAAGAAAGTAAATTTTATTCTTCCTTTTCTTTTGTAGACCTTGCTATTGCACAACCTGTAATTATATTGACAGCTGGGACACATGCAGAGGATGAACAAAGCAAGCAGGAGCCAGATGCTAAAGTTTTTCCATTCTCTGGGAGTGTGTGATTCTTCTTGAGGAAGAGACTGTCTGAAACCATTGGATTCCAGCATAGCTCAGCTTATGACAGACCCAAATATATAATCGCAGCCCTTAAAATGCAATGAGTCCCTAATGCACAGTGAAACAGTTCCAGACATACATATGGGACATGGGGAGAACCAGGTGCCAAAAATTTCTTTTGTCTGGCCATAAAGTGCAAAAATGTTCTCTCTAAAAGGTAAAAATCCAATGAGCTCCATAACATAGATCTTTGTTTATATATAGTCTTCTCTGCCATACTTCTCTTCAGAATTTTTTAAGCACCTTCAGAAAAAGGCTTTTTAAAAAAAGGACTTGAATCCTTCTCTTCTGTTCAAGAGGCTGTAGGAAAAAAAACATATAGTTTTTATGCATATGAACATATGAGCACGTATGTAAATCCAGAGTTGTACTGGACCTTTAATAGTGTTCAGCTCAGCAGATGGTGACCAGGAAAAAAGACCTAGCCAGCTTGTCTGCACCGTCGTTGGCAGCTCCCACGTTCAACATGAGCTTGTGGAAGAGATGAGAGGGAGGACAGGGCACCACCTACTGTATCAGAGACAGAGGGGTGATGGCTCTGGGCAGAGAGGACAGTAGCACAGAAAAGCAAGTGATGTTCAAAAGAAGTGCAACAGGCAGTTCAGGAGGTGATCACAATTTCAACAGCTGGTTCAGCTGAATGGGTCTATATCCCATCCAACAGGCCCTCTTTTTTATCTTCTCATCTCCTGAGAACACCTAAGGTAAGGAAATATCTGCTGCTAAGGTAGTAAAATAGTTGAGCTGTTGGAGCTAAGGTGTAAGTTTGCAGGGGAGAAGCCTGTCAGAGGGCTGTCTGGACTGGCTCAGGCCAGGGGTTTGGCTGGTTTAGCATCTTGCATGTCATGGGGGCCAGCATTCAGCAAGTGAGGAAGGTGCAACAGACACAGCAGAAAATTGAAGCAGGGCAACCTAGCCAGCAATCCTTAGTATTTGTAATGGACTCCACCACACCAGACAGCCTCTGCATGTAGTCTCGTTAACCCTGATACTTTTCATATAGGTTTAATGTCCAGTTCTCTTTGAACTTGCTAATAAATTTTGACACAATGAGGTCTGTAATTTAGTCACGTGCATGGGATGCATGTGAGTGTGGGGCACCTCTTTTATTGGTGTTGATATTTGCAAATTCTGATTTTCATGGAATTTCACTTCTTTGTTAGATCTGAAGCTGTGCCCGGTGCTCTTTCCTGCTTTAATTTGGGTCTAATGGTTATAAACACAAATAGCAAAAGCAGAGAAAACAAACAGAGGAACACACTGTATTTGCTCACAGTATTTATGATATGACCAGTTAAAACACTCCCAAGGTAAATGTTTATTTATCAAAGACATTTTGTAAACTGTATTTGAAAGGTTAAAGAAAACCCCTGTGTTTTCTCCCAAAAGCCTCTTTATACTTAATGCCAACATAGTCTGATAATTTCTGGCTGTAAAAAATAACAGAGTTCCTATTAGCAAATCCAAATGATTCTAAAAAGACTGTTACATGTTTCATTGGTTTTTTTTTAAAAAATTAGTTAATCTCAAGTCTAAAATTGCCTACAATCTGCTAAAGAGCTTTCAAGACTGATATATAAGTAGAAAATATGATGGTCTCTAGAGAGCTAATCTTGCAGCTAGTAATCCTTTGGGTTTTCGGCCAAATAGGATTGGAGACCAGGTTTTCTACAAAGAATAATTAAGAAGTCTATATAAAGCTCAGATTAGGAATTAAAAAAAAAAGAACAGGCTGAGAAAAGGTTTTAATGAAAAACTAAAATCTCACAAATCTCCTGTTTCATTAAAATCAGTAGTCCTCATTTGAATGGAAGAATTCTTGTTCTATTTTTGTTTTCACTGCATGCAGTTTCCATGGTTGTTCTTCAAATAGGAGGAAACTGGGTTCATACAGGAGAGCACAGCCTCCTGGAGCATGCATTGGACTGCGTCTCCTTATCTCCAGGTTCAATCACAAACACTGCAGTGAAGTAAAAATGTCGATATATTCTTTAGCAATACCATAGAAATGCAAAGAACGTTATACATGAGTTAAACAGAAGAAAAACTAATTTTTAAATCTTGAGTGAGCCCAGATTAGGACATTAATGATTCAATGGAAAATTATGAGAATATTCTGATCCAAGAGGAAAAGAAAATTCCCAAGAGTAACTATTACATAGATTTCATGCATAGGCTGGAGAAGTTAGAGTGGGAAGCAGGGCAAAGGCTTGAGAAAGGCAAAGCTGATACCAGTATTAAACCATATGCTGAAGTTGTTAATTTTTGTGTGAAACAGTAGCTCATATTGCAGATGTATAAAACATAGCATTTTTCACAAGCAACAAAGTGGATGTGAGGTTGCAAAGAGTTAACGGAGTCAGATCTTCCTAAAGACAGCCAGCCTTTGATAGTTTAAGGAAAGAGGAAAAAATATCACTATTAGCTGCCAAGTCCTTAAAGGACTATGATTTTGGCATAGCCTTTCTGATCATATGATGCACGTTCTACTAGGGAAATCAGAGTTGTGTAAATTCTTGCAAAGTATTTTTAGAAAGTGATGAAGAATTGTCTGGAAGCAAATCAGAGAAGAGGAGAATAGCCCTAAATTATAGAAATGTTTTAATTTCATTGTTAAATATCTGAGGAAACTTACAGGAAAAATAACAATCCTCTCTAGAAAGGTTATAATAAATCACTGTGTATAAGTTTTCCATTCTGTGTATTGTTCTTGCCTAGATTTGTCACTTAATTTCTGCAAGTACTGTGAGAAATCACTTTGCCTGGAAGGTTTTCAGGGCTTCTATTACTTTTTGGAAACTTATATTCCCTACATGACTCCATATCTCAAACTGCCATTCTGCTGTTAGAGCTGCGGGTTTGATGAACTCACAATGTTACATTAACAACTCCAAAGATGTAATTGCCTAAATAGGTATTTATAGGTATTCTTCTAAAAATGGCAGAATTTTTCTTACAGATCATTTAAATGACTGTACCAAGGCTTTTGCATCTGCAGGCAAAGAACTTCTGATCTGAACAATTTGATCCAAGCAAATGCACATGAAGCCATTTATTTGTGTTTCCTCTATTTCTGATGCAATGGATTCCTTTGAAAATGAATATTTTCAGCCAAAATCTTGTTTTTAACTTTAACAGCCATTTGCACCCCTCTCTCCCTCACAGCATTTAATTGTTATAAACAGATCCAGGACTTTCTTTTCTTGCGTTTTGGTAGTGTTTTGTTGCTGTCATAATGATTTCAAGACTAAAGGAGGCACCCTGAGTATCGGGGCCAAATGCAAGGCCTCGGCAGTAGAAGGGGTTACTTCTCTCTTGCTGGAGACCACCCCATCTCTGTTCTCATAGGGTTTTTGCACATCTCCCAGACGGCACAGAACAACATTGCTGAATGGAGACGGAAAAGGTCATCCAGGTGAAGGTGACAGCTCTGAATTAGCTTGCATCTTCATGTTCAGTGGGGGGTGGTGGTTTTTTTCCACAGCACTCATTAGGGTGAATTTAGTGAGGTGATGTATTTTTCCTAAGTGATGATGCGATAGCTTCAGCTGGATATCTGTAGCTTCGTCTGTGAGATACTCAGCACTTTCGTATTATTAAGCCCTAAACTGGTCCTCTATAACATTAAACTCCTCTTTTTTTCCAGACCTGAAAGGCGAATGTTTAACATTCACTTAAGTCATAGGAGTCCAAGGTACTCAGCAGCTTGAAATCCAACCTCTATTTCACTATGAAGAATGGAAAAAATATTAAGAGATTGGGACAGTAGGCAGAACACGCAACAACAACTACAACAAGGGCAGAAAGAATGGAAATTGAAAGTTGTTGAAAGCCCAATTTTGGGAAAGGTCTGAATCAGAACTAAGAAAGTACAGAAAAGACTAATTAAATTAATGTTCATTCCCGTAATCTTTATATAAACTATGAACAATAGATGATATGAAATTATGTTGTATAAAACAGTCTTCTAATCAGGATTAAAGCAATATGTTCTTTGTCTCACTGCATCATTAAAATCTTTTCTTGGAATGGGGATGTTCTAGTCTTTACAGTTTCACCCTATCGCAAACACGAAGAATGGCCAGTATTACAAAACGGAGAAACTATAAGAAATTTGATCACAGTTCCAGGAACAGTATAAAATCTCTTTACTAAACTCATCTAAAGAAGGCCAGTTTATTCTCCTTGTCAATGTCTGTGGTACAATGTATAATTACAAGATCCTCAGCAAATGAGCTGCTATAGATTTCTCTGTCAGTACAAAAATCCACCAGCTACCAAAAGTTTCCTTTAAGAATCAACCAGAACAACTTTGTAGACTCCACTTTATAAAACAAGTTTAACAAAAAAGCGTGAAGAAAAATGTGTGAAGTAAATTAATCAAAAATTATAGTGTCTCATCTGACTGTAAACTGGGAGCTATCTTCATTTTATACCCTTAATGAATGTATTTGTAAAGCCTAATAAAATATCAGCCAGCATTTTTGCTTAGTGCTCCTTCCCACAGTGAGTTTGTTCTGTCTTTTGCATTAAACACGAAAATGCATAACTGTGTAAATATATTCGTGGGAGTTGGGGCACAAAAGTGAGGATGTGAGTAATGATGTTAGGATAATGAAGCTGACTTGGACAAATGGGAATTGGAGAGGGTCTCCCTGGTAAGCAAAAGCGGTAGGAGAAGAGACACTGACTCGGTTTAGAGTGGGGGATGTTTGATGAGGGTATGGGAAGAGTAAGGTTGGGGAATAGTCCAGGGTACTATCTAGAAAATTAAGCTCAGAGAAAGCAATACAGCTGACCCAGAAGGTGTTATGTATGTATTGTAGGATGTTGGGTAATAATACTGGAGGACTCCACGGATATGAAGGCAAACCAGCTCCTTTTAAGTCAAACATTTACATACAGACTTGCCCTATTTTTTGTAATCATTTCACACAGACTCCCTATCTTTGCTCTAATCCCATCATACAGCAGTGCAAGATTGCTTCTCCAAGCTTCAAAAAGGTGGCAAATAGTGAAACAAGAAAGGTATAGCTGAGCTGAATAGATAGCGAGCCCAAAATTTTCAGATACAGCAGCCTTAGAAATTACCCATTAATATTTTCTCCATTAACAGAGAGTTTTGACTGAAAGAGGCATCTTTACAAGAAATTGTTTTGGCTTATTTTATATTCAATATATTTTTTAATCAAAGCCCTCCAGATGCTGCTGTGTTCTCCTCATTCAAAACCTTGAACAGCCATATGCTGCAGAACCAAAGGCTTAATTACAAAGATGTATCTGGAATCCAACAGAGTCAGGGGAGAGGATGAAGAATTTCATTAGTAATCAGGCAAGCAGACAGGGACAAGATGAATAACTAGTGAAGAAATACGCTCAGCATTCTCACTACTGAGCAAGTTTTCAATTACTTCCAGGTCCCACAAAAGAGGGAATGAAACTGGTTTCTCATATACAAATACGCATTCACCCCTTATTTATTTAAGTACCAACCAGTAGTTGGTACAGGAGAGATGAACTTAGGGAACACACAGTGAAGAAAATAAAATGTGAAGAAAACACATAAGACTCCATTTTGGTGATGCCTTGACACCGATATTGTGAGGAACTAACATGTGTCCAAGAACAGAGTTGAAACGGAACCAGTGGGAAGGTGGCATCTGTGGATGAATGAAACTGATGCATAAAATGAAAATTTATGAGGTTGTTGAGATAGAAATTCTCATTATTTGTAATGAGTAAGGTTTTTTGACCAACACAGAGAAAGTAGCTGGGTCTGTGCTGTGTTACAGAGCATCATTACTTGGGTCTGTGTTATTGGCATATTTCGCACACTGCCATTGTAGATTTACTTAGTTTGAGTAAAACTTAAGAGCTGGCTTCTGAATGTGCAGCATAATAATCATTGTGATGAATCTCTGTTGTAGTTCTGGGGTTTGGTTTCATCATGCCTTTCCAATAATGTGTTTCGATATACTTTGAGAAGGAAAGTCACATGTACTCAGATATGGTTTGTATTTTTACTGAGTCAAGCACATAACGCAAATTAAATAAATTTTAATCACTGCAAAATCCCATAGTCCTATAATATCCAACACCAATTAAAAATTATTCCAAAATTTACCTTATTTCCACTAGAGGTCAGTCAATAGATAGTAAAATTTCATGTTGTAGAAATGTACATTGTTATCTTCTTTACCTGCATAACCTGTGCAAACATGCTGAACAAGAAAATTGCTGTAGATTAAAAACTTCTTCAAGAGAAATTATTTTAACTATATGGCAAATTTTTCAAAGCTTGTCTATCATTATTGCAAGGCAAAGTGTCACTAAATGCTTAACTAGCGAACAGAAAATGTGCGTAAAGAATTGCCGTTCCATAGTTGCAGCACAATCTGGATCGAAAGACTATGTTTATTATGGAGTGTTTTGTAAATTACAGAAACTGATTGGAAATCTACATAAGCCTTTTACTAAGCTGAAAACTCAGTAAAACTACTGTGTTTTTTTAAAAGGTAAGCTGTCTTCACATAAAGCTTGAAATTACCAAAGTGCTTTAGTACAGCTCTGTGGAGTTAAAGCTATTTGTCAGGGGAATGGGAATTCAAAAAAGGTTGCACCAGCTACATCTACCACTGCCCTTATTTGCATCCTCCAAATGTAGGGTATTCCCCAGGTGTTTTGATGTTGAAGAGCTGTGGCTAGTAAGTTGCTTTACTTGTCATGATTTTACTTATTACCTTTTCTGCAAGCAGCATATTCAGAAATTCACTTGTAATTGTTGTTTCTGGATACTGAGTTTATTTTTAACGCAGTTGCACTGTTTATTGATCTCTTTTATCTCAGGTGAAGCCCTGCTCAATAATGAGGTCCTCAGCCTCAGACAGTCTTCCTTTCCTCCAGATGCAAAGGTAGTCAGCCTTCAGTCTAGAAAGCAATTTTGTTGCCCATGATGGTCTCTTGGGAACCATTAAATCTGGTCAGTATCTATGCCAGCTGCTACGTTTTGTTCTCAGTGAGTATTTACCTAATATTTCAATTTTAACACTTCCACTATACTTGCAAAGACTTATACTTCCACTAAGTGTCACCAGCAATGATGACTTCAATCACACTCAAACACACTTTTTTTGTTGTCACCCCTCTGCTGCAACTGCATCAAGGCTGAGACACAAGCAATTTCTCCTAAGGATTCAACACAATATTGTTCACATGTGGACCGAGAACATCATAAATGTAAGGACCAGTATTGAATCTATCAAGATATTACATATGTGCAAAGGCTATACACTTTCATATCTATGCTTGTTACTCAGATATAGATATAAACCCTACCTGGCACTACTCAGGTATAACACTAAGATATTTAACCATCAGGAAAACTGAAGTGCAATGTTTCTAATTAATTCAGGAACCATTAGCTAGCCTCTGCTTCAAATCATGTGATGCATGACTACAAAAAACTTTGAAATACTTGAAATATTTTAAAAATTATTTATAAAAGATAATTTTTCTGCAGATCCTGGTAACCCAAAATTGCAATTCACTAACTTCTTAACAAAGATTCATGGAGTAGGAGTACTATTAGTACTGAAATTGTTTCATTGTAATTGAACTTGACAGTTAACTATGAGACAAAATAGCTCATCTCTGTGAAGCCCCTGGAGGAGCAGAACTAGCATTTTCAAAACTTCCTATTTTCCCAAAACTGTCTGTTGGATTAGATATCTCAGTATTAAGTTAAAGTGGCATACACAATTCTGAGCATAGGTCAGAGGATTTTGGAATTCAGTGGCAGTATTTTCAAAAGGAGTTATATCTTTTGCCCTGTTAATCATGATTTTTCTGACACATGACATTTGAAAATCTGAGTGTTTTAGTAAGAGAAGGATGAGCTTGTAGAGTTCTTGAATCCAGTTGAAAATACATTCCTTTCAGTGTTTCATAGCCATGATGTTATAAAATAAAAATGTGCTTTGAGACAAACTTGTTCAGTTGGTATCTGATATCTCAAAATGTTTGGGGTTTTTTATGCTTTGACCTTCAGTCCTTAAAATCCTCTGCTTCAGTCTGAATCAGATGAAGATTCAGCTTGAGGCATCTATGTGAAACTGATGAAGCAAATATATCCATAATCTTGTTCATTTGCAGCAGCCAAGGATTTTGCATTTATATCCCTTTGTTCCTTTTGGTATGACCTGCAGCAGAAGACTACCTCCAGAAATCTGGGAAATTTCAGTTTTGTCACATCCCTTTTGTGCTTTTACAGTGACAGATAGCTTTCCCCAAAAGAGAGCAGGAGGGGTGGTGGGAGGACAGCAGAACTGCACAAAGTGATGAGCACGCATGGGGAGTTGATAGAAGAAACTCATTTTGCTTGAGTGTCAGAAGAGATAAGGGACTTGCCCAAGGGAAGAAGGTTTCAGATGAAAACTGCTGAACTCTCCATCTGATGCTCAGAAGTGAGCACTTTGCCTAATGGCTACTCTGGGAGCTTTTTAGACAGACACTGACAACAACAAACAGAGAAGGACCTTACCATCTGAGGCAAGGCTAAATTAATTTGAATTTTCACTAAATCAAGCTTTTCTGAAGACACCCATCACACTTTGTTCTCTTCTTGTGTGGATTTACTGAGGAAGCACAGATCTTTGAGAACCATGGTCTCACATCACTGCTTCATGCCACTGCAGTCTCCCTGCAGCAAAGAGGAACTCTAGCATGCCTTGGAGCTGCTAAATAGCACAGTGCCACAGCTGAGGTGTGTTGGCTCATTATCCCATCCACATTAATACCTGGCACATTGTACTCTCTCTTTCTTATCACTGCCCTAGGCCCCTCCTACCAGGCTGAAGAGACAGAAGGAGCTCCTGCAAAGACCTGGTATTAAGAGATTTTTTCACTGTACAGAATTCCTACTGGCTACCTAGGCTGCTTTCATGCTGGTATGAATAAACCTGTATTGGTGATTCCAGATCTACATTGGGAGTATAGCTCTAGGGTAGCTTTGCCCATTTAGCCAAACTGTGAATTCATCATCTCCAACTGCACGTTCTAAAAGCAGGTAAGCTGCAGGAGCAGTAAGTGTTGCTAGGAGTAGTGCCTTGTTGTGAATATCCTAAATCAGCAAGCCCGCTTTGGCCAGTTTTCTTATTCCTGGTAAAATATGCCCCCCTCCCTCAGCATGAAGAACTCCTGAGGGCTCTTTAGATGCACTTGAAAAAACACTGTGCATGCCTCAGATTTAAATTGACATAACTCCTTTGACCTGAGTGTAATTTTATCATTTTATACCAGCCCTGCTTCAGTCTCTGCCAGCTGAAGCTCTGGTCCAGAAAAAGTTATTAAAAAAATGCTATGAAAAGCCTTGTTCATTTACATCAACTGGTATTCAGAACCAGACTGGTTATTTATGCATTTTTATTTGAGGACGTATTAAAAATCACCTTGGGTACATAGAGGACCAATCTATATAGATGTACTCATATGTGTGTAATTACAACAAGATACTATAGCCTTATCTATTCAGTTATATATATTTTGGATTGAATTTAGTAAAGATAAGAGTATGGAAGGGTAAAAAATAATTGAAAGGAGAGCTGAGGATTCATAAGAAAAAAACATTATTTTGGAATGGATTTTATACTGGACACTGCATGCTTTTTACATGTTGGTTTTGCTCTAAAAGTTCAACACTCTCTACTGTGCCATGAAGGATGGCCACAGACAACACTGAGTAGCTGTTAAAGTGCCAGGTAAAGCAAGACTCTGGGAAGTATTTCTCATCATATATCACAGAACAAATTGATATCAAGAAAATACTTTGGCATTTTTGAACTCATGGTGACCGGTGTGTCTTCTGAGGAGAAAAAAGCTCAGTTTGAATGCCATTGCTTTTGCCAGTATGTACAAGAGTGCAGCGTGAAGAACAGAATACTTTAAAAGCTGATACAATAAGACAGCTGCAGAATCCCATAAGAAAAAATCCACAGAGAAGCAGAGAGATGAAAACAGGCTGGACATATGATACCCTGTTCAGGGCTGGGAATCTAAATCTCAGCTGCTCAGCCATAGTCAACACCCGTATGCTACCCAATCTCCGATCTTCTTGATTCCTCCCATATCTGTGAGAGAGAGATTAAGAATTGCTGAGAGTTTGGATAGCTGGTGCTACTCAGATGTGATTGGGGAAAAAAAAAAAAAGACATAATATGGCACTGTGAAACGCTGACCATTTTATAGCAAGTGTACCACATTTTCTCCTATCAAATCTGTGACAATGTCAGGATGCTAAAAAGAAAACAACGAAAGGGTTTTGTCTTTTAGTCCTCCTGCATAACCAAGGAGCTGGAGGATATTGTATGATTAACAGCTCACTCTCATAATCAAGTTACCACAACTCAGCAGGTTAGGTTAGTTAAGCTGTCAACATGTGTCAGCTGAGCTGTGGCAATCGTTCATGTGTGTGGCTGACACATGAAATGCCAAGCAATGTTTTTCAGCTCTCTTTCATTGCATCACATTACTCCCAGTGTGCCGTGGGTTAGAAGTGCACACTGGGAGGGATTCACTGCTCTAAATTCAGATCTCTATGTTAGGGAGGTTTATGTCTGAGGTAGCTGTCTAAGTTCACGCTAAAGTCAATGGAAAGAAACAGGTGCTTCTGGAGCGCACTTCTTATCTTGGGGTAGCTGTTCAAAACAGAGCAGGTGAATTCTGCTCCACTGAGTCTAGAAGGCATCTACATGATTAGCTTGGATACAATTGTTTGAGGTCAAGTGAGATCAGTCTTTGGAGAGCTACCGTATCTCAGCTGATGACTTGATTGTGAATCTGAGTATGAAGATATAGTTGTTAGTTTGTATATTCTTTCACTTATCATAACAAAGAGAATATCAATAAGAAAAATCTTAATCTAGATATTTTTATACTTTAGATGGAATTCTTCTAGTTTCTTAGACCCTCAAAGTAAATAGACAGGTCATGTAGATAGGTTGGTCAAACCACATCTGCTGGATTTCCTAGCATTCTTTGTTTTGAGATACACAGTGATTCTTCCCAGCCATTTCCTTTTTTTGGTATTGTTGCTGCTAATCCTGCAGATACTGGATGAATTTTCATTTTGCAGTACAAATGGACTTGCCGCAGCAACCCAGTGAGACTGCGAACTCAAGCAGCACTAAAGGAAAAGTACTGCTCTTCATCTGGTGTGGTGACTCAATATTTTCAACAATTTACTGTCAGAAAATCAATTACTGTGGTTTTACTTCATACAGTGTTTCTGAAAGCATACAAGCCCTGATCCTCTCATGTGGTTTGGCAGTTTTCTTCTTGTAGTAAACTTGCAAAATATTTGGAGATCTGATTTTACTGTCCTATCCTAATCATCTTTTCACAAGAGTGATTCCTATGGGATATGAAGAACACTTTCTCCAGCACCCCATCTTCTTTGGAGGGGAACTTTGGAGAAAAATAGCTTTCCAGCGCTCCTCTTCACTGGTATTTGAAAGGTGCCTGAGAGTATTAACAATAAAATATAGGGCAGTCCTCAGGTTGCTCTGGATTATATGTGGTGAACTGAAAGCTATTAGATGGACTGGGTAAAGCTGCCTTTAGTAATTGTATTCCACTTACCTAACCTGGTTCAGTCTCTACCTCATCCTCTTTTAATGAGTCATGTGAATATTACAAATAACTTTTACTGCAATGTTGGTTAAGGAGTTGCCGCTTCATTCCTATCTCCTGTTAGCCTTTCCAGCCATATACCCTGCCTCATGCTGGCGTGAGATTGATTATTTAATAAAAAAAAAAAAATGCACTTGGGAATAATTTTTTCCACATGAATCTGTCTTGCAGTGTAGCTGTGAAAGCACTTGCTCTAGCACAGAAAAAAAGAGGGAGAAGGGGGGCAACTGCTCAAAGCTTGATTACAGCCTCAGGATTAAGGAGAGAAAATTGTCTTGTTTTCCCCTCTAGCAATCTACAAACACTTGGGGGGGGTGGTGCGGACATCATCCTCATTCCTAATAAAAATGAAGTGGAAGTTCAGGATTATGTTGCTGACAAGTTACAAAAGTTTTAACTAAAAGAAACTCCATGAGAGTGCAATATTTGGCTTTCTTCTTCAAACTCTGCATTTTCTGTCAGTGCTGGAATTTTTATGGCTTGTCTTTTACAACCTGTGCATCATTTCCTTCATTTATGGTATCTATTAGCTAATTAGTCATAAGAAACTTAAATCTTAGCTCAGAGACTCAGATTCAGTTGGGGAAAACCCTGATGACTGTCTTGCAGCACATTTCCCTCTGTATTCACACATACCCCTCACGCCTCCGGAGAGTTTGGTTGCACTCTCACCTTCGCATAGAACTAGGAATGATCATGTTTTAGTTCCCTCTTCTTGGGATGTGCTGCAGCTTTTCTAGCAGCCTCCTGTGTGGTACAGTTGGATAAAATCATGCCTATACTACAACGAATAGGATTTCAGTCTTTGACTTCAGTGGTGTCAGAACTTGGCTCCAGATCAATCCAAATTACTGGTAGTCTTGTGAAATAATATGATGTATCCTGAGTATCTTAAATGTGTTTTGTAATTTACATGTAAATGTAGTTCAGGCCTTTCTGAAAAGTTCCTCAAATTCTGGAACATCAGTAATACTCCATTTACTTGTTAAAATCACTGAGGCCACATCAGGGTGTGTTCAAAAGCAGCGGCACTCAAGATTTCACTGACTGCTTCTATAGGCACACGGCAAAACTACACCGATTCTGCTAGATTTTAGGGTGAGCTGTTTAGGGCCTTAGCCTGTGTTCATTTACTTAGTCTGGACGTCTGCTGTGAGGTCAGGTAAACACGCAGGGATTTGCCATTCCTTTTTTGCAACGTTTCCCATCTCCTCTGCACTATGGCAGAGAGCAGGGCGATGGAGGGTCTGACTCTTGGTGGGTACCAATTGCTTTGCAAGTATTGATGTACCTCATCATGATTAACACTGGCTTGTTCCAAATGTTGTTCTATCTCATCTTATGTATAGCCTTATGCTGCTTTTAATTGTAAAATAGTACAACTTCTTTTGCAGAGTGTAGTATAAAAGATGCAGGGTTTGCTATTCTGGCTGACTTCTTCCTCTGAACTGATAGTTTGAGGAGCAAGCTACTAATAGATTATAACGGCTTTCCAAAGCTTTCTTTTTCTGAGAGCTGGGGTTATTTTCTTCTTTGAGTGAAAAGAAATCATAATTTCTTAATTAGTTTCATCATTTCACATAAGGTGTTCACTGATTATAAATGTAAAAGAGGTCATTTACATTTCTGACACGCACCAGAAAAATATTGCCATTGAGTGTTCACCTGCCATGTTGTTTTTTTGCAGTTTCATGCTAGAAGTACAGCCCTTCTTACACAGGGCATTTTCCTGGTTAAAAAAAGCCAACAAAGTGCAGAGAAGGCATTCAACATGAGAATGCTTCCTGTTACAGTTGTTGCTTTTCTACACAAATAATTCTTTCAGTATTGGGATCTAACCTAATTGATTTTTAGAGAGATTTGTTAGTGTTACACTCTGGCTCTGCAGATAAGACTTTTAGAAAATATAGGTTATTAGTGCAAGAAATGGCTAAAATGACTGTGATAAGCCTGTTTCAATGCTGTCTGAAAGGATGTTATGAGACACACTGGCCTGAAATGTTTATGCTTGCACAGATGATTGACTTAAAATCCCAGCACCTGTGATCTCTATAATGTTCAATCTATTTGTGCAGCTGTTCCTCTGAGACCGTTACATATAGTAATTGATTAGTTCAGCAGTCAGTCCTTCAACATCATTGCAGTGTTATGAATGCTGGTGAATTAATAAGCTACATTTCAACAGCATACAGCCTCTTCCTCTCAGTTTGCATGATACTTCCCAGGTACCAATATTTTTCTGGAGGAGCCCTATTTTTCCAAAATGACTAGAACCATTTCAGTTATGAAGATATTAGTCTTAAAAACAGAATCAGGAGGTGAAGAGCATGAAGGATGCTCAGCGGAGTACAAGCAACAAAGATACCTTGTCTTTATTCATTATCTTAATGGAAAATGTCGTATTTGAAGTAAAGTGATGATGGTAGAGTTTAACTGTACTCACAGAATTAATATAATGTTACTGTTTCTGATGGGCTGGTATTGTGCAAAGGAAAAAATGCTCTTAATTAATCTTCTCCCATGTTATCTAGTTGTCAGAGAACATTTCATTAATTCACCCACACATAGTATGAAAATATTCTCTCCTACAAAATAATGTTTAAAACAATGCTATAGAATCACAGAAACAGAATATTTTGGGTTGGAAGTGACCTTTAAAGATCTTCTAGTCCAACCCCCCTGCAATGAGCAGGGACATATACCACTAGACTGGGTTTCTCAATCCCATCCAGTCTGACCTAGAGTGTTTCCAGGATGGGGCATCTACCACCTCTCTGAGCAACACATTCCAGTGTTTCACCACACTCATCATAAAAAATATCTTCTTTATATCCAGCCTAAATCTACCCTCTTTTAGTTTAAAACCATTGACTCTTGTCCTATCTCAATAGGACCTGCTAAAAAGTCTGTCCCCATCAAGTACTGAAAGTCTGCTGTAAGGTCTCCCCACACTCTTCTCCAGGCTGAACAGCCGCAACTCTCTCAGCCTTTCCTCATAGCAGCAGTGTTCCAGCCCTCTGATCATTTTTATGTTTCTCCTTCAGACCCACGCCAACAGGTCCATGTCTTCCCTGTGCTGAAGTGTTCAGAGCTGGACGCAGGACTCCAGGTGGGGTCTCAGCAGAGCAGAGGGGCAGAATCGCCTCCCTGAACCTGCTGGCCACGCTTCTTTTGATGCAGCCCAAGATACAGTCGGCTTTCTGGCCTGTGAGTACATGTTGTTGACTTGTGTCCAGTTTTTCATCCCCTCGTACCCCCAAGTCCTTCTTGGCAGGGCTGTTCTCAATCCCTTTATCCCTCAGCCTGTATTGATAGCAGGGATTGCCCTGACCCACATGCAGAACCCTCCTGCACTTGGCCTTGTTGAACCTCATGAGGTTCACACGGGCCCACTTCTCAAGTTTGTCCAGGTCCCTCCAGTGTGTTGACTGGACCACACAGATTGGTGTCATCTGCAGACTTGCTGAGGGTGCACTCAATCCTACTGTCCATGTCATTGATGAAGGTATTATTAAACTGTACTGGTCCAAGTATGGACTCCTGAGGGACACCATTTGTCACCAGTCTCCATCTGGACATTGAGCTGTTGACAACTACCCTCTGGATGTGACCATCCAACCAATTCCTTACCCACCAAACAGTCCACCCATCAAATCTGTATGTTTCCAATTTAGAGAGAAGGATGTTCTGGGGGACCATGTCAAAGGCCTTACAGAAGTCCAGATAAATAGCACCCGTAGCTCTTCCCTTTTCCACTGATGTAGTCACTCCATCACAGGAGGCCATTATGTTGGTCAGGCAGGACTTGCCCTTCGTGAAGAAGTGCTAACTCTGTTGACAGGAGCGCCCTGTCGGCCATGTTTCTTAGCAGAGCTTCTAGGAGGATCTGTTCCATGATCTTCCCAGGCACAGAGGTGAAGTTGACAGGTTGGTAGTTCCTGGGGTTCTCCTTTCTACCCTTTTTAAACATGGATGCAATGTTTCCCTTCTTCCAGTCACCAGGGACTTCACCTGACTGCAATGACTTTTTAAATATCATGGAGAGTGGCTTGGCAACTACATCAGCCAGTTCCCTCAGGACTCTGGGATGCATCTCATCAGGTCCCATTGACCTGTGTATGTTCAGGTTTCTCAGGTGGTCACGAACCTGATCTTCTCTTACAGTGGGAGGGACTTTGCTCCCCCAGTGCTGGTCCTGCAGTCCATAGGCTATCATGTAACCTGTTCAAATTAAAAAGGGAATTAATGCAGTCTATGGTTACTTATGAGTCTGATGGGCACAATTTAGTTTATTTTTCAGACTAACATTTTTCTAGGAGTATCACAGCAAGCGATAATCAGGCTGCCTAAAAAGCACTGCGTGTGCTATAGATTTTATATACATAAAGAATTACATTATTGTGCTTGCATGACCCTAATATTCTGTCTTAGAACCATGTCACATTGGTTCCTGCTTGACAGTTCTTAAACTTCTCCAGAGTAAGAGTTGATTAAGGAATAAAATACTTTTACATCTGACATAGCAGATGGGGTCTGTCAAAGGACACTTTATAATATATGAAGAACTGAGCTTTATTCTTTCAAGATGTATCTGCTTATCTTCCTTCAGCTCACAGATCCTCTTTGGGCTTGTTAAATGCATGCCTGGGTTTTTTTTTGGTGGCAACTGTTAATTGCAGATATAAATCTTAACGTTTATACTACTCATCAGGTCATAGTTCTGCAAAATGCTGGACATTTGACATGCAGCGGTATTCTCATGCTGAAGATGATCATGCACACAAATGTGTTTTACATCAGTTATAGGTAAATTCAGATTCTGCATCACTTGTATTCATGTTCAGGATGCATACCTAGATAAGGGATTAACCAAGTGATATTTAGGAGTATATCTTGATTTAGATCAGATGAATAAAATTGCACATGTAGGTACAGATGCATAGCAAGGTCAGTGGAGTGAGAGGCTGGAGGTTTTTTTTTTGTAAATCTGGGCTTAGATATTGAAACATTGAAACTCAAATACTTGTAATTTAAATGGCAAATAAAAAATTGGAAAAAACACCCCAGGAAAATGCATCATTGATGTAATAAGTGAAAAAAACAGTGTAAGAGAAATACAGAAAGGGTGAAATCACCTCAAATATTTACAGGTTTTATCACTTTAATGAATAGAGAAAAAACATATATGCTGATGTATGTTGAGTACATGTAGTAATATAACTACAGTAACAGCATGGTGACCGCATTATACTCCTGTCATGTATGAGGTACGAAATGTTGCCTGTCAGGGTGGGAGGAATATGCGGATCTTCTCCAAGCACTATGTCAAGAGCATCATAGCCACGGATCATACTTTTTTCTAGTCATGCTGTTGTAAATCAACAAAATGCATTCTGGCATAATTTACAGCAATTCTGGGTTTATATATGGATAATGGGTTTTAAAAAAGTGATCACTTGTGCTAGGAGTAAATTTGTGTTATGCTACATGCTCTCATCTAAGTCTGTTTCTAGTGACAAAGCATAGTCCAGGGAGACCTGAAAGAGGAGTTTTAATTAAAAGTTTTTTCAGTGTTGCAAAAGTAGCTCATTAGGAGCTGAATACTTGAGTTGCATGCTTAATAAATCCCTGTTACTTGTATCTATGCTTTCTGCTGAAAACCGTACTAAATTGCTTAAACAATGCAACATAAGAATAGGATGCTTTAAAACCCAACAAAGAAGTAAATTTAAACTTGGCCTTTTTAACTGAAATTCTTTTTGATACTAGAAGAATATATCTATTACTCTGTCTCATGACCATCTGGAACATTTAAAAAAATTCATCAAGCTTTCGAAAAATCAGTGTTACAAAAAGTGAATCTCATTCTCTTTTCTGAGTCTTAGATTGTGCTTTGCTCACATTGTCAAGTTTTTCTCTATAGCTTCAGTGACTACAAAGTTTGAGGGGAGTTGTACTTCCCCCACCACCACCCCCCTTTTTTTAAATGAAAATGAGTATTGTCATAAAATCTTATGAATGATGAGCTGAAGTCTTCAAGTCATTGAATACTTTGAAGGTCCCCATAACGTTCTGAGCCAGCAAGAGTTATGATAGATGCCTGGGACTGCCTTTTAAAAAATATATGTGTAAATCTATTAAAAAAATATAGACATATTGGAAACTGTGAGGAAAGTAACCTCATCAAATAAATGAAACAGAATCTGAGAAATAAAGAGCTGGAAGATATTTCATGTTTTGCTACTTCATCTTCTTGTTCTGAGGTAGGAGAGGTTACACTGAAATGCTATTTAGCAGATATTTACCTGACATGCCACTGAAAACTTCTGCCTTAATTTTCATAACCTTTGTAGGGACTCTTGTAGAATTTTGCTGTCCCTGTTATTAAGTAGAGAGCTGCTCTAAACTCGATTCTAGCCTCTAACCTTTCCCTGCTGTGAAACAAACCAAACATTCTTTATTCACCCTCAACAACCTTGGAGAATAGTTAACCACTACACCCTTTTCAACCATTTTCGATATACATGAAAACTGCTATGTCTACTCTATCACCTTACTAACCTTTATGTACTTACAAATTGATCATTTAACATTTGTTCTGACATCTTTCAGGGTATGAAGTAAGTTGATATACGATTCACTGGACCCTTTCTATGTCAAGGAAAGTATAGTGCTTGCCTTTCACCAGCTTTCCATGACTTCTCAAGGATAATGATTCAGAATAGGATCCTTTGGCTTTAGGGTGCATTTCTGTATGCCCCACTGACTTTCATACAGTCCATTTATCCATTTTCTATCATGCCCTTTAACCGTTCTGCCCTGCTTTCTACCTACACACTAATATAAATTGCGTTAAGTGCCTTGTCACAAATTTTGTGAACATTAATGTAACAGGGCAACTGAGCCTGCTCCTTGTCATTCATGATGTGCTTGCTGCCCTGCTCCTTCAGCAAAGGAGATAGTCAGACTGCCTAAGTGGTCATGCTCCCTCTGCTGCAGCCGGTGGCTTCTGCTCTCCTTCCCTCCACCTCTGCAGGAGTGTCACCACCTCACCTCCTCACCCCACCATTATCTCCTTCCCTGGCTCATGATGTATTTCATACAGAGTGCATTCTGCCTTTGGGATGTTGGGCGTTTCCTCCCTAAAAACTAGCTGCCCACCTAGTTGTTTCTTCTAACTTAAAATACATAAACAAATAAGTAAATCCAGGGATGTGGGGCATGCTATGCTGCATTTCCTGCAGCTCCCAGGTCAATAAGAGCCTTTCCTTGTTAAGGTTGTTAAGCGAACCTGCCTTTGAGTGCTTTTTTTATCCGTTAGAGAAGTGACAACATTAAAAAATTTGAAAATATAACCATTAGATTTATGTCCTCTCAGATCCAACATTTTGACTATCTTGAAGCAAATACAAAGGTGAATACAGGAACATCCTAGAACACAAATGAAAGTATTACACAAGTTTACTTCAAAAAGTAGATCTTTCAGAAAGATATTGCAAAACCTTGATCATTTTCTTGTTGCAGAAAACAACATCCTACTAAGAAAATACAAGTAAATTCCCTGATTTCAGGCTAATAAAGCAAAAGCACTATCTTGCTTGTATAGTGGTCATAATAAATTGTAAATGCATTATAATTAAAGGGGGGGGGGTCTACTGCTGTGGAGAAGAGAGAAAACATGTCAATTCTTAAGCTGATAGTCTGAAAGTAACATCTTTATGAAGGGGATATGCAATCAAAGCAAATTCTGTGTTTAAGAAGATCTCCTAGTACTGCTCGGAATACGTTTCAGTTACCATTTTCTGAAGCCCAAAGAAGATTTCTTGTGCCTTTGCCAGGCAGGTTTTCTTCTTTCCTGCCAGAAACAACCCAAGCCCAAATGTTATACTACTGATTTAGGTTCAGGTCAAATCCATGAACTGTCTAAGAAGTGGTAGATTCTCATTCACTCAGATTTGTCAGGGGTGGGTTTTTTTGGCTTCTGTGTGGTAGAGGTATCAGCTGAAGAAAAGGATAGATGTGCTATGGAGACATCAAATCAGAACATAGATCACATATTTAGAACAGTGGAGGGAGAGCAGAAATTAAAAAAAAATAACTAAATGATAGTGCAGAAATTAAAACCCTAAGCCTGAATGAAGGTGCATGGCAAAATAAAATTAAAACCCTAAGCCTGAATGAAGGTGCATGGCAAAATAATGGATTTTTACATTTTTTTTTTTTTTA
>Ga0065711_1035247_pt1 | contig 22578 bp, 17 predicted proteins | sample Hoacrofraction12_FD_59098 | JGI IMG/M metagenome (GOLD analysis project Ga0065711, IMG submission 59098) | Hoatzin crop microbial communities from Cojedes, Venezuela - Epithelial fraction 12 v2 (version 2) | ecosystem: Host-associated > Birds > Digestive system > Esophagus > Crop | place... | reverse complement strand
GGGGTTTTTTTGTTTTTTTTTTTTTTTTTTTTCTTTTTGTCTGAAGGGATTGGTGAAACCAGCCAGCGTTCTTTGTGTATCATGTGTACACCAGTTTAGCATCTCGCAAGTGGGCGGCTAGCTGCATTGCCGGGCTACGCAGACTTGAGTTTATTTGCATTCTTCTCAGTTGTGTATTGTTTGACATGGTTCGTGGTCAGCGCCGAGCGCAAGCAAGGAGGGGAAGGACACTGCTCCGAATTGGCGTCTCCCCCAGCAAGGGCGTGGCGGCTTCGCCGGCACGGCGGGGGCCTGGCTCGGATGCCGCGGGCGCACACGCGTGTGTGCACGCGCGGCGACGACGCGCTCGCGCGGGGAACACACAGGTAGCAGCCGCAGCTGGGCGCAGCGGGGCTTGCCAAAGGCCACAAACGCTGCGCTCTTGCGCTGGACATATGGAAACAGTTTAGCTCTTCGCAATCAGCCTTTAACGAGGGGTCGGGAGGCTGGCGAGCCGGCGCGGGGAGCGGGGAGGGGGTGCGGTGATGGAGTCGGTGGCACAGGGTTTTTCCCCCCTCCCTTCCCATGGATGCTCACGAGGATCTGCTCTGCTCTGGGTGATCTATCCGGGAAGGGGGAGGCAAGGGGGCGGGGAACCGACCCGGCCATTGCTGCTCCACAGCTTCGGGTCATCTGCCTGTCATACCTACCGCCAGCAGGGAGAGAAGCATTCTTCCCGCAGGGTTTGCCATGCAAGGCTTTTTCCCTAATGGAAAAATGTGCGATTCCCTGAAGGAAGGGCTGCCTTACAAGAACAAATAATTCTGACTTTATTTTAAGCTGCGGAAAAGGAGAAGTGCATGTATAGGCAGGCAGAGGAAATCAGTAAACCCTGGCTCACATTAAAGGGGATATACAGAAAGAACAGGATTTGCTAGTCCTGGCTGCAGCGATCAACACCAGTTCTACCGCTGCCTTGCAGATTCTGTATGTGCTTTATCTACAAGTCCCTCTTTACCAACCCCATTTCAGAAACTGCCTCTTTAAAATAATGACATTAAAATAATAACTGTAAACAAGCAGGCATTCAGTTTATGATGTTCCAAATTTTGCTCTGTATTTTATACTTGAAAAGTCTTTGCATTCCACAGGGTCCTTACACACCTATTTGCCATGAGCCACAAGCAAGAACCCAGGACGACCGGTGTACTGAGGTACCACACTACGGCACACACAGCCTGCACTAGGATTCCTCATTGCTGCAACTCTTCTTTCCCACGAACGTGTTTGCCTCTTTTTCCACTCTCTCCAGTCTTCTTCCCTTGTGTGAAGACCACCTCCAGAGTAAATCACCCAGTTAATCATCTTAGAGCCCGCCGTAGCTACTGCCACAGCGGTCCAGCGCTACCACTGATGAACGAGGGGACCCATGCACACACCCCATTGCTGTGGGATGGGCAGTAGGTTTGTCTGGCACGAACCTACTGCCTGCAACTGACTGTCAGAGCTGGCATCCATGGCGCATTCCACCAGGTCCTGAAAAAGTGACAGCACTTGAAGAAATGACTCTCTGAGCAAGTCCAGAGCACTGGCAACAGAACAGCTCTGAAGCAACACCAAGAGCATCAAAAGATTAAAACTGTTTTCCATTCTCCATGTGTGCCACTGAGGTCACTTGCTGTGTCAGTTCCTTGTCTTAAATACACTGATGGGGCCAGCATCAAAAAAGCCAGACACAGAATCAATGGAGACTCTGGACATCCCAGTCCCCTAAATTTATACAACATTTTCTAGAAGAGCTCTGTATAATAGATGAGAATGTTTCCTTCTTATTCATCTCAGCTGGGTCACAATAATAAATAGGAACCTGAGAAAATTTTGGATTATTGGAAGATCTGCCTGTGGTCAGGTGCTGCAGGATGGCTCAGCTCACTTACAGCGCACAGGAGGTATCAGCTCACCCTGGCTCAGTCCCCACACCCATATCAAACAGCCTGGTTTCATGATAAACGTTACAAGGCATGGAGAGCACCAGCAGCAGAGTTTTATCCAGTTGTCAGTAGGCAGTGTACAATCAGATATCCTAAGTGGTCGCAGCCCGAATCTCTCCCACGGCCTTCACTAACGGACCTGTCACCATGGTAAGACTGCACACAGCAGTCGACTGCAGGTGTGAGATAAACCTCAGACAAGAAGAAGGATGCTACCGCTCGCTTTCACAAATAACCCCTAACCCCAGCTAACAAACATACTTCCCCAGGCAAGGAATCCTGGGACAAATGTGGACAAATGGATTTTATGCAGTTTCCCACCCACTGAAGTCTGATCACGGGTGAAGAGACCAACTGCTTCGGCCACTAATCTTCCTATCCAGGGCAATTCACAAATCCCCAGCAGCATTGCGATGGCTGGGAGCGGAAGCCCACACTTTAGCTAATCATGAGCCAGTTTGCTGTGCTTAAAAGAGGATAAAAGTTTTATCGCACCATAGCTAGCTAGCTGAGAGATCTCAGGCTGCTCTCAGATGCCCAGCCCACAGCAGATCCCGTCTTGCAGCATCCTTTTCTAGCAAGCCCCATGCAACCAGCAGAGCTGCTCTATCCCAGAGGAACACAGCTCCTGAAGCTTCAGGAAGACTACGCATGTCCTGCAGGCACAAACACCGCATGGATATCTGCTTTTGTGCAGGCAGGGAGGACAGAGTTAACGATGAGCCTCCCTTCTGCTGCTGCCTGTTGCCCGCTTGCCTTAGCTGAGGGCAGAATGGGGATTTCTGGCACCCACAAAAGCAACGCCTGCAGCTCCTGGTCAGCGCGTGCTTCCCATACACGTGCTGCTCCCAAGCCTCCTCCCACCTGCTGGGAGGTCTGCCCTTCTCCCAGCCGTGTCTGTTCTGCAGATGGGATTTTTAAAATGTTGCAACATGTAAGAAGAGATCTCATTTTCTATGCTGCTTGAAGATACAGCTGTACACAACACAGGGAGACATATCTAATTGGGTAAAATTTTTCAGGTGATCTTTTCTTCCTTTCAGGTAAAGCCAGATTTATGAGGAAAGCATATAGTATTACTCGTTGCATAACAGCAATGCGTTTCAAGGTTATTCAAACTTCCATTTTGGCAGAAGGGTGGAGGTTTCTTAGCTTGAATAACTTAATTTTTCAAATGAGCTGGATTTTTCAAGTGAATTTTTGAAGTGATTTTGAGTGACCCCACTATTTTTTTTGGCTAAGCATCTTTTTCCACATTTTCAAGGCAACAAAAGAAGACAAGAAAATATAAAATTTGGTAGAACAAAAATCTGTTTCTTATTTAAGTGACATAAGATGCAAGCAAGTTCATCCATTTCTAGATACTCGTCTTCCTAACACATTAAGAAAATAATTGCCAGCCTGAATTTTCCCCAAGGGTTTTGGTTTTTATAAGGCTTGTTTTCTCTAGGCTGGCTCAGCTTTTGACTTGACTCAAGGGGACGTTCCCATTTCATATCCAGGAGGGAGTTAACGAAGACCACCGCTCATAACGAGCCCTCAGAAATCAACTAGGTTCTTTCTGTAAGGTCCCAACACCTACTAGCAGAGAGGCTCAAACAAAGAACTCACAGTACGCTGCTCTGGAGGATACGCAGTGCTGGTACAGAGAGACACAAACCAGTGTTGTGAATTTCAGTGATTACATCATTAAGATCAATGTTCAGATTTTGGGACGATCTTGAAATCTCTGTGATCTGCTACTAGCAAAGTCATTGAATGTCTTTGGAAGGAAAAAAAAAAACAGTGAGTCTGAAAAAGTCCTCCTGTTATTGTGAGTCTAGAGCAGCATTTTCTTCACTAGTGGACAGACGCAGCCTCGTGTCTGGAGGCTACAGGGCCAGTCTGTAGAGGCCCTTACAGCGTTGGTAATTCTACCTTCACAACAGGCTACAGGCCACAGCTCCTATTTCCCAGGAAATGTTTTATTAACCCAGCCACTGTTGATGTTAATAGCTGACAGTTAACGATGGATCACATTCACGTCCTGCCTCCTGTCATTCTCACACACAAGCCTGTGCACAGTTGTTGCTGTCGGGCTGAAGGTGGGAGCCCAGTCCCAGCTGTTGACTCAGACGTGGGACGCGGCGCTGATGCACCAGAGGCTTTCAGGCAGGAGTCTGGAAAGCCCCTCCAGTGCTCCCTTGTTTCACCAGGTGCACATACAGCCCTGCCTAATCCCTCTGCGAGGACTCAAAAGGATTGATGCTCTTCAGAACTTAATGGCTCTTACGAGACTTTCACACGCTTCCCCTCTGCACGTAGTTTTCCTCTTTCCCCTGTTGTTTTTTGGTAAATAATTTCCATCCGTAGTCATTGGCAGCTACAGAACCCATTCACATAAACTCACACAGAGAGGTCCTCTATGGCACCAGGATTTTTCATTTTTATTAGGGGGAGCTGTACATGGCTACAGAAGCCTGACCACCACTTTCAACTGAGTTATAGAATCATAGAATGCTTTGGGTTGGAAGGGACCCTTAGAGGTCATCCAGCCCAACCCCCCTGCAGTGAGCAGGCACATCTTCAACTACACCAGGTTGCTCAGAGCCCCATCCAGCCTGGCCTTGAATGTTTCCAGGGATGGGGCATCTACCACCTCTCTGGGCAACCTGTTCCAGGGCCTCACCACCCTCATTCTAAAAAGTTTCTTTCTTATATCCCGTCTAAATCTACTCTCCCTTAGTTTAAAACCATTACTCCTTGTCCTGTCACAACAGGCCTTGATAAAAAGATTTTCCCCATCTTTCTTATAGGCCTCTTCTAAGTACTGCAAGGCCACAGTAAGGTCTCCCTGGAGCCTTCTCTTCTCCAGGTTGAAAAACCCAACTCTCTTAGCCTTTTCTTATAGAAGAGGTGCTCTATCCCTCAGGTCATCTTCGTGGCCCTCCTCTGGACCTACTCCAACAGCTCTGTGTCTTTTCTGTGCTGAGGGCTTCAGAGCTGGATGCAGGACTCCGGGTGGGGTCTCACCAGAGCAGAGCAGAGGGGCAGAATCCCCTCCCTCAACCTGCTGGTCATGCTTCTCCTGATGCACCCCGGGATACAGTTGGCTTTCCAGGGTCCAAGTGCACATTGCCAGCTCATGTCCAGCTTTTCACTCACCAGTACCCCCAAATCCTTCTCGGGAGGGCTGTTCTCAATCCCTTCATCCCCCAGCCTGTATTGATATTGGGGGCTGCCCCAACCCAGGTGCAGGACCTTGCACTTGGCCTTGTTGAACCTCATAAGGTTCACACAGGCCCACTTCTCAAGCTTGTCCAGGTCCTTCTGGATAGCATCCTGTCCCTCATGTGTGAACTGCACCGCTCAGCTTGGTGTCATCTGCCAACTTGCTGAGGGTGCACTCGATCTCACTGTCATTGATGAAGATATTAAACAGCACCAGTCCCAGTACAGACCCCTGAGGCACATCACTTGTCACTGGTGCCCATTCGGATATCGAGTCGTTGACCACTACCCTCTGGCTGCAACCTTCCAACCAATTCCTTATCCACCGAACAGTCCACCCATCAAATATGTCTCTCCAATTTAGAGAGAAGGATGTTGTGAGGGACTGTGTCAAAGGCTTTGCATAAGTCCAGATACATGATATCTGTTGCTTTTCCCTTGTCCACTGATCTAGTCACGCCATCATAGAAAGCCACTAGGTTGATCAGGCAGGACTTGCCCTTGGTGAAGCCATGCTGGCTGTTTCGAATCATCTCCCTGTCCTCCATGTGCCTCAGCGTAGCTTCTAGGAGGATCTGTTCCGTGATCTTCCCAGGCACAGAGGTGAGGCTGACAGATCGGTAGTCCCCAGGGTCCTCCTTCCTACCCTTTTGAAAAATAGGCACAATGTTTCCCTGCTTCTAGTCACCAGCGACTTCCCCTGACTGCCATGACTTTTCAAATATTATGGAGAGTATCTTGGCAACTTTATCAGCCAGTTCCCTCAGGACTCTGGGATGCATCTCATCAGGTCCCATAGATTTACATATGTTCAGGTTCCTGAGGTGGTCACGAACCTGCTCTTCCCTTACAGTGGGAGACGCTTTACCCCCCTGGTCCCTGTCTTGCAGTCCATCAACAGGGGAGGGGTGAGGAGAGAGGTTGCCAGTGAAGACTGAGGAAAAAAAGTTGAGTACCTCAGCCATCTGCTTGTCTATTGATAATAGTTCACCATTCTTGTTCATCAGGGAGGGTACACTTTCATTAACCTTCCTTTTCTGGCTGACATACCTATAGAAGCCTTTCTTGTTATTCTTTGCACCCCTTGCCAAATTTAGCCCCAGTCACACCTTGGCCCTCCTGGAAGGAGGGCCTCTGGAAAAAATTGTTGTCTGGAAAATAAAAAATTGAAGATTCCTTCATAATGTGGCAATGGTGGTGGTAGTGAATAATTACTATTGACTTTGGTTAGCCTTTCTATTTTTTCCCATTTGACACTAGTAAAGAGAAAAAGAAAGCTTTAAAAAAAAAACCAGTTAAGAATAACCAAACCATGGCAGCACTTGCCTGAGAAACATTTTGCTGACTGACAGAGTGATGAAAGCCGGCACTCTTACCAAGTCCTTCACCAGGCGTTTTATAACCAGACACTGCTACCTTAGCAATTTCTTCCTTGTGGGTAGACACGCTTCCTCTCTTCCGCAGCTGGAGGGTGCCCAAGAAGTGGCAGGGTACCTCTAGGAATGTGGAGAGCTCCACAGGTAAGTCACAAACAGTCCTGGCTAAGAGGAGCCACCAGCTGCCGTGGTGGAAGTAATAAAGGCATCTGAAGTGGGGTCTGATTCGTAGTGTCTTTCCAATATCCCTCCTTTTCCTCCCGTCACAAGTGCCTGGTGGTCTTCCAGGCCGAGCACAGCACTTTTTGGGACAGGCAGAAATCACAGCGTAGCAGGAGCCACTTAGGGGTGGACAAGCTGGCTTCCAAAAGGCTGGAGACCCAGTGACTGACGACATTCAGGAAACGGAATAATGCTAAACTATCATTTGCAAGTAACTTCTTGAAGTAATAAATGCTGAGTGTCAGCTAGCAAAGCAGATACGGCTAAACAGTTAAGTGAAAATTACTGTTTTTAAAAGTACATGTCAGTCAAACTCAGAGGCAAATACAATGGTTTAACATGAAAAACTAATACTGATATAATTTCAGTGTGTTCACAGAACTGCTGCAGCTCATGTATACACATGTGTGCTATGATAACTTGCAACTCGGGCTGGAGACAGCCAGTAGTGGAGACATGGCCAAAACTGCATGATTCAATTGTATGTTCCAAACCAGCCCCAGAAAATGCTTCATGTGCATTATTTCCATGGAAATAATTAATGCACAGCAATGGAGCCAATACACAACAGATCAAAATGCTAAAATTCTAGAGTTCTGTTAAATTTATTTTAAGAAAAAGTTAATGAGACGCATTATGTGACTTTTTTCATCTCTAAAAATTTCCTCAAAGGAAAACCATTATTCAAAGATGGAGCTGGAGTTACTTTTGCCATTTTCAAGAAAAAATTGTTTGATATTTAAGAACTGTGTGTCTCACACAAGTGTTCTTTATTCACTAAGTGCCCTGTTTCATAAGGAGGGTGACCGTTCATGTTCAGTACAGGATAATACTCCATCTATCTCATTTGTGGATTGGATTTCATCCCTGTGAGCCATGCGAGAATCATAGAAATCTGAATTGTATCCCCTGAGATTCAGTGCTAAGAAGCCCAGTAATAAATGGAAGTCATTATGCTGCTTGTTCACAATCTCCTTAGAAGAAGGGATGGATTCTTTTCACCTTCTCTTTGAAGAGAGGGGCATACTGATAGGCTTCATCAAATACACTGCGCTTTTGTAACTGGACGTGGAGCAAGCGCTCTGCTTACAACACATCTCCAGCTCGAGGCCTGATGAAATCGCCTTATCCGCCAGGACCAAAACATCTCCTTGGTGCTCGCTGTGCACTGGCATGAACAACAGCACAATGCAGAGGGCTCCAGGGAAATCAGTGACCTTCCCCCAGTTTGATAGACTTCACTGCAAATCCGCCCAAAAGCAAAAAAAAAAGAGGAAAGCTGATTGCGCCCCTTTCCTAGGGCACCATAAGCCACAAAGATTTGGCAGCCAAACACGTCCCTCTGCAGCAACTCCTTGCCATTTCACTGCACAGCTGTCCTTTTAGCACAGCTGTCCCCAAAGACAGCAGCAACACGCCGTGGCCTCACCGCCATGCTGCGTGCGCTGAGGTGGGCAGCCATCGTGGGGATGCTGTTGCCCCTCAAGGCCAGCACTCGCCTCTGGGGCAAGCGTGCCACTTGTCCGGCTCAAAAACCGTATATGCCATGCATATACCAGTTTCCAGCTGGCACAACTGCCGCTATTCTCTTGACTAGCTCTATCCCATTTCTGGCGCATGTCACAATTTTTAATCAGTTCTTGACTTCTCCAGCACAACACAGTTTATTACAGGACATGTTAAATGCTATAGCAAAGTCTAGATGGTTTTCCTTTATTTCATATGCCTTGGAAATCAATTATCTTAGAAAAAAAGTAGGCTGAGATATATTCTTCTTGCTTTGACACATCCCTAATGCATTTTAGTTCCATTTTGCATTCACTTTCACAGCTTTAATTGTTCCTGGCACATCTTCTACGTTTAGCATAAGTGGTGGTTTGACATGAGGGGAGGCTAGCTCCAAGACCTTTCCTGCCTTTTCTCCCCTTTTAACTCCGGAGTTTCCTTCAGCTGTAGCCAGCCAGAGGTGGCAACATTTTGCTCCCAGTTTGACAGACTTACTTAAGATCTTTGCTACTGATTTTGCAATTCTGCGCATGGGCTTCTGGCCCCTCTCTCCCTAAAGCAAGCAGGTCTGACCCTGAATCCACTGTCATCACATACATTGAGTAGGCTGCTTTCCTTCTATCAGATGGTCAGGTGCAAGGGCTGCTTATTCTTGGGTAAGAAGATGTGGGGGTTGATTCAGGACTAGCAATCATTGGTCCTTAGCTAGGGATAGTCCAGGTAACATCTTGGTATGGCAGACTGTACTTGGGATGGGAAGAACATGACGGGCAACTCACTGAGGGACACGGATACTCCCATATGGCTGAGCACCAGCTCCAGGCCCTGACAGCAAATGCTCGATGCCCACAGGGCAGAAAGACTGGGCACGGCACTGCCTTGATTTGAGTGCTGGGCAGGGACTGGAGAGGGCGCAGCTAGAGAAGGGAATATGGTTTCCACCAGTTTTACTTCATGAAACAAAATTTCTCAGGGAACAAAAGGCAGAGGGGAAGACACCGTTCCAGCTGGTTTCTTCCAAGAGTATTTTTATTTAGTTTCTGTATTTCATTTCAACATTTTTGCTGAAATGACTTAAAACAGGTTTGTTACTCATTAGACACGAGGCACAGATAATAGAGTCTCCCTGGTTCTGGGGGCATCACGTAACTGTGTTGCTGAGAATAACCCAGGGGTATCAGTGCAGCTACTGGCTTATCTCTGCATAAGACTTATGATTCTCTTAATTCCACCTGGCTGCTCAGGTAGTAATGGTTAATGATTTCCCCATGATGAGCATTTTCATGCTCTTTCGCATCCTCCTGCAGCTCACAGTCTGAAAGCCTGTTTTACTTGTGAAAACTATAAAGGCAGGGGTTAAGCTGTATGTAGTGTTTGGCATTGTTGCATGACTGCAATTGATCTCACCCAGTTACATCACATAAAAGAGGTGAGAAGAAGGGGAGAACAGGTCAGGGTTGGGAGAAAATCTCCTATGTGAAAGACCTAGGAGCCCCGTTTTGTGTTATCTCCCCTGCACTGCTTAGTGTTCTTGACAGCATCTTCCAGCAAAAGGGATCCTCCTTATCTCATGTTGATAGAAACCACAATCCCCTTGATATGCTAGGCAAGACTTCTGACTTCATGATTCCCCTTTGGTTCTCCGGTAGACCACCACTAGTAGTTCCGTGCAGGGGGTACAGGAGCAATCTCTGTACATGAGTTTTGCTCACAGTCTTAGCAGGTCTTTTTGCACTGCAGTGCCTCTCCTGTTGTTAGATGGTTTGCAGCTGCCATGTTCAATGGGGTGGGCACCAACATGTTCCCTCCTGTTTAGTTCTGGTCAGCAGCCAGTAGGTTGGCACTGTCCTGACAGACGTGCTGATTTTAGACCACTGTTCCTCAGATTGCATTCTGTGGTAGGCAAACCAGGCAGGCAAGGGTCAATGCAGACGTGTTTTGCCTGGAGTTTTGGTGCAGGATTGACTGCAGGATCATTGGACCTCAAACGGGTATCTGTCTCGTGCCAGAGGGGAGGGTTGAGTTTTCCCAGCACAAGCACTAGCTGGACTGAGTAGTTTTCAGTATCTCCAAGACTACAGGCATGTGATTCAGGTACCCATCCATATGTGCTGAATGTCAGCAATGCCTGGTGCTATACTATTGTGATTTGATACGAATTTTGGCCTGCTTGGCCTTTTTTTATACTCACATATTTGTGTCTGCCTTTTGTCTGGTTTTACCACATAAACGTTAGCACACTGTGGGTAGAGCATGAAGTAATCCAACAAACTGGCAAATTCTCTGCTGCCACATTAGATGCCCCAAACCTGCAGGAAACAGCAAACATAGTGAATTAGAAGTCCACGAGGAGCTCAGTGACCCAGCTTCAGGAGAAGCTAACCTCATTTCTTTCAGTTCATCATCGTTCTTGTGCCCCAACGGAGCACAGAACAGCAAGCTATGACAGAGAACAGCAGCTATGTACAAACAGAAAGAAGTGTAAAATTTAAAACAGTCCCCACCTGGGAAAAAAATTATCTGTCTGAAGATGGCTCTGGGGTCTCAGCAGAGTCTATATTTTAAAGCTTGTTTCCAAAAGGCCCTCATATAATAATATAGCTCAATTAATCTATGCACTTTATAATTCTAAGGATATATTAGGCAAATTGAATAAATAATTTCAACTACCTAGCCAGCCCCTCTGGGCAATAACAATCAAAACTAGCTATTCAGTTTGTGATACAGATTGTTACCTTCAAATGCCCATTGGCTTTTGTGAAAGAACTACACAAAATGTAGGGACAGAGATAGCATATCCTGAAAAGAGCTCACTAAATCAGTAGACCTGCAGTTGCTGTCCTCCTCACAAACTAATTTTCCTGCCCTTTTTTGCCATCTATTTTATATGATAAATAGAGCTCAGATTACATAGCACTCATTTTCTTCTCAATGACCACTGTAATACAATACAGAGACCTTTGCATTCAAAAGCTTTTCAAATCTTAACTGAAATCCCATTTAAGATACATTTGCCAAAACCTTTACCAGACCTAACAATGACAAGTGGACATGTGGAGTAACAGAACAGCCTCATCAGTATTCTCCTAGATGCAGTCATACTGCCTTCCCCTCCATCCCCTTTTAAGCCATACTTTACTGCTTATCTTTTACAAAAAAGTAAATTTATCTTCCACTATTTTTCTCTTAAAATTTGATGAACAGAAACATGCTAAAAAACCAATCATTTCTTCCTTTACTCAGAATCCGCCACAAATGACTATAAGAAAACTCGCCCTTGTTGACTTTCTCAAAAAAAAAGCAGTACAATTCTTGCTAGAATTGTTTCAACTAAATACTATTCTGTATCATCTGCCTTTCATCTAAAGTCAAGATCTACTTGGAAGAGTAGCAGTTTTGTTCAGACTTCTGAAAAACTGCAGAAGTGTTCTTACGCATCCATACATGCACACTAATTTCAGCTGCGACAGGTAATTTTGTCTGATTCTTTTTCTCAGCATTTAACACAGGATATCTAAAGAGTGACACATCTTGATGTAACATTAGCCTCTGGCTTTTCAGTTGTCTTTGAGTACATTCTTCAGAAAACAGCAGCTACATTTTAATGAGAGGTATCAATTTGGCTTGTTAGTACATTCAGATGAAGAATAATTCTGCTGCTTTGAAAAAGGCATGCAGGTGGGAAATCAGATTAACTGGACATGACTGTGGCTGAAGTTCAACAATTCCATCAATGCTACATCCATCTTCTTTTCAGTATCTGTAGTTCTGTCAGACTTGAAATATCTAGTTCTTGAAGTCAGCTCTCTAGCGAATTTGCAGGAAGACTTGGGAAGAGTGGACTGTGTGTCCCGGCATGATGCACCCGTTCATAACTCAGCAATTCCACCGGAAATCTCCAAGGAGTTGTGCTTAACAGAACAAAAGCATCCGAACTGTCGGTAGCAGAACGGATGAACAGACTAACCTTCACATGCAGGCTTGCTAACAATATCACTGCTTCTTGCGTCTCTCGTTATCACTCTGAACCAGAAGCATTTTGACACTGGAAAGAATGTGGAGTCACGCCCTGGAGGAACAGCTCTTTACTCATTCAAGAAAATTAAACCAAACCAGATTTGCATTTTCAGCCCCTCGTGTTTCTAAACACCTGTCCATATTTACTTTTACGTTTGCCATGAATTTATGGCTAGCCTCCACACCTTTCTGCCACATTTCTGGAAGGATTTATCAAAACTCTTTCTGTAATGATGCACCTTCTTCTTTCTTACATACTACAGGGAACAGTACAAGAGCCAACACCACTGGTAGAAAGTTTTTGGTAATACATTTGCCCCCAGTTTAAATGTATAGTCAGAATTCTTGTTTCAAACACCAAAATCAAAATGAGATGGACGTGACACTTCACATTTTGAAATCTCCCTTTGCCAATTCTTAGGGTTTGGGCAGGTAATTTCCAGCAATTCCGTTACAATGGATTCAACATTTGCTACATGCTTTCTGACCTGCTGTAGTGGAGTGTGATCCTAATCTAGCCCTTGTGTAAACTAACAACATTTCTGTCAGTTTTGGACTTCTCATCACCTTTATGGTTATTCTTCATTTTCAGTATAAACTGATTTCCTCATACAAATAAATTTCTTATTTGAATAGTATTATATTATCTCCTTTTATATTTGACTGATGAGAGATAAAATGTTTTTCCTTTTATAAATTAATGGATCATTATGCATTATTTTCAATAGATTTCTTCCTTACAAATAACTGAGTGAATACAATTTTTTTTCACCAAAACTGCTCATACTTGAAAACAAAGATGGCCTTAGTGACAAAAAAAATCGCTGTTTTTACCTACAAATATTTTTTACATATAGATATTTTTTACATATAAATAGTTCTAACATATTTCATTGTTGCGTGATGTTAACATGACAAACCTGTCCTGTGACACTAAGTATTGACTTTCACACCCCATGCAATACCAGCAGAGACAAACTAAGAAATGGACAGGGAGCATTAGAGATAGTGAAGATAAAGGCTTACTGAAATAACACAAGCATGGTTGCAGTGCTGTTGAAAATAATTGATTTTGGCAACTTGAGGTCTGTGGGCTGCTGTCAATTTCCAATGAAAAAGCCTATTGTTTATACTTTCCATCTAGAGCTAATCAGCACAAAATCAGATGTTCAATAGCATTCTGATTTATTGAACAGTCATAAATCACGTCCTGAAATGTTCTTTATTTAATTCAGTGTGTGCATCTCCTCATATTCACATACTGAGGCTCAGACATATCTTTACCCTGGAGAGCTACAAGTAAAACTGTGTTTATGCAGCAGATACTCAAAGAGACTCTATGCTGCTGACATGCCAAATTAGCTCTATGTTCTCATTAAAAAGGTGTACAATGATCACATTCCTTCTCCTTCACCTTTTTCTGAGAAGCTACAGAGGTTGTTGAATTGACCCTGTAGGACTTCTCCACTTAGGTGTTCAGTAGAACATCAGAAAAAATATGTTAGGACTTCATAGTTTAGATTTTATGCGAATCTTTCAGAAAAGCAGCTCTTTTAGATGGGATTCTACAAACCTCCAGTTGTCAACTTACTTCTCTCTTGATAACTGCCAAGCCACTGCTTAATTGGAAGATGACAGAAACGTGGAGTGCTTAAGTTTCATCCAACATCAAGCATTTGTTTCAAATGACAAAACTTAAGAGTCTTCTGGCCTGAGAGCTTACAGAGCCTTCCAGAGAAAAGACAAACTCCTGCGTAGGGATCTCACCCGGGGAAGCAGACCTGTGCCCAAGCTTCCTACAGGGAAAACCATTCCCACCCGTGCTACCTCCACTGCCTGCCAAGCCGGCTTGCCCCTCCCTGTCATCAGCACAGGACCCAGCCCCACCGTGCCTCACAGCCTGGCTCCTTCCTCTGTAGTCACTGTGCTGGAGACAGATTCTATCTCCCGGACTTTACGTGGCCCTCTCCCACCTACAAGGAGATGCTGCTCTGGGGTACGGAGGATGGTGTTGGATCTCTCCGTTTGCACGAAAGAGCAAGCATGAAGAAAGAAGGGTGGCAGAGCCACGCTGCCACTCGCAGACCCCTCCGCAGCCCCGTCCCTGCCTGGTGTGGCTGACAGTGCTGTAAATTCCTCTACTTGAAGACTACACAGAGTTAAAAAAACATGTTTTATCCCTCAGACAAGGTTCCTGACTTTGAAGATGCAAAACAAAGAACACTTGGACTGGTGGGAAATGCGGTGGCCTCTCCCTAGCCAAGGACACGAAGGTAGCACCTGTTGTGTTTGCCTCTGGAAGACAGTTTTTTCAGAGTTATCAAGGTGCGAGATCATTTGACTAGTCTAAGAAAAAATAAATTATCGGCTGTTGTGTTCTGGGAGTGTTAATGTAGGAGGAGAGGGAAACCACAACCTGATTTTTCAGCACCAAGGACTTCATACCCTGAAGTTAAGCTGACCCTGAAAGGCTTGCTCAAGAGAATTCTTACCCTCTCCATTTGCTGAAGATGTTGCACTACTGGTGAGTCAAGAGACATATGATTCAAATTTCCAGTCCTGCCTGTTTTAGTGACAAATAATCAGAATTCTTCCCCATCCATACACAGGCTGCATGCATGTTTTTTTGTAGTAAGAAGCCCTGAATATGCAACTGTTGAGAGGAGCAACGCTGGATGCAAAAAGGTATTTTCAATTCCCCTACAAGTAGTTTCTATATTAAAGGTATATACATAAAGCTCCAATATTTTAAAATGAAATAAATTAAAATCTCAACATTATCACCTCAGGCATGCTTATCTGTTATTCTTTTCTTTATTTTAATACAAATTCAAAGGCAGAAAACTAAATATAGTTTCTTATATGATCTTCCTCCTTCTTCCAGATGCGTATCATTGGTGTATCCCAAAAGTTTATCAGCACGAGCTGAAAAATACAGATATTCCAAATTCTAGTTGCCTGTGCACTCCTGGATGACAGGCAGCCCAAGTTACTTTTCGGACCTGTGGGGTATGGCTGTTTCTTCTGGAGTGGACTATCTGGGCTTCTGTGGCATGGCTAGTTCAGTGTAAGGGAAGGCACAGTATTTGAAAAGCATTCAGCATGCAGGAACTCAGATGGCAAGATTAACAATAAAGAGTGCTTAATGCAAGTACCGCACGTGGTCTGTCAGGGGCTTGACGACCGAGTTTGCATCCATTTCTGAGACGAGCTGGGACTGCACAGCCAACGTGGATGTTAGCCTCAGCCGAAGGAAGAATGGGAGTGTAGAGGAGTCATGCCGACACCTGGACTTGTGTCATTTTAGGGGCTCTCACTACCCTGCCTGACTTCCGGCTGCTGATCCAGAAGAGGAGCGGTATCCCATAAACACTGCGTTGAACTTGGTGGTCCCACACCATTGTCCTGGACACCCTAAGGCATCTGTAATAGTAAAAGGTACTGGCATCACGCTTCACTTTTCTCTGCTTCTAGGCAATCTGGTGCTGGGCCTCCAAAATCTGCTGTCCCTTGGCACAGACCCCAGGGGCTGACCCCTGGGGCAAAGAGCAGAGGGTTTATCAGTGACTAAGACAAATGCTAATACCTAACCACAGTTTGAATGCTGTCATGCTAAATAATTGTCAGGCAAAAGTCTGTAAAAAGTTGTCTGACGAGTTTGCTGGCCTGCTGATACTGAGTAGCAATGAAGCACCAGGAAACCAGAAGAGTGACAGTATTAAAGAGCAATGGAAGAGTGATCCTGGGTGGTCACAGGCTGACTTTAATCCCAAGAAAAATAAGAGGTAAAGGTGATTCAATTAATCACGAATGAAAGGATTCACTTTAGCACTTGCTCTAATCTAAATGGGAACACAAATACAAATATAAATATTTACAGACCTAATTTCATTCTCAGATGAGAATGAAAGATTTATTACAAAGATTATTGCACAGTTCTAATCTGCTTATATTTTGGGAGATACTTTGCACTGCCTTCTCCTAATAGTTTCTCAGCACCAGTACATGTTCAAAGCCAGACTAACACATTACAAATAGTAGCTGTCTGTAAGGAATTATAACTGAGTGGGGATAGTGGTAATGTGGCCTCATAAGCAGCAGTACTAGGATTCATAACATCAAACACAGGAACCAATGGACTTTAAAAAAAAAAACAATTTGCTGGTAAAATTTGCTGAGCACAGTGATAAAACAAATGGCTGATGCAGCTAATAAGCTGGACCTAATTCAAACGAATTTGCCTTGTTAGAGCTAAAAGCAATGTTACCCACAGGAACAAAGAATGCAGCTAAGTCTGGGGAAACATACCTTGAACTTGGAAGCGTAGTGGGCAAAATTCCAGAATGATGTTGCAGCAAATAAACACCAACACGATCGTTGAGTGAATAATCGGCAGATCAAGCTTAGGTAGCAAGAGGATTTTTGTTTCTGTGGGTGGCACTGACCACAATAAAGCTCTTAATGAAATATGTCTGTATTTGTAACTTTCTTTCAAATGCGGTCACACCGCAATAAAAATGCTTATTCTGTAATGCCCTTCGGCAAGACTGTAAGTGCGTGCTCATTTGGTTTATCAAATAAACACAGCGTTGAAAGGTCACTTCGTTTTAGTTTACAAGGAAGTTTAGGTAAAGAAAATGCTGACTGCTCAAGGAGTCTTCCAGTTAGAAAGCACAGCACAAGTCCAATACATTCAAATGAAAAGCTTAAAATTTCAAGTTGGAAAAGATAACATTGAAAAATTGGGAATGGAAAAAAGTGACAAACTAACTGAAGGATCAGGCTCCCAGGGTAAGTGAGGGATTTCCAGTTTCTTGACACCTTGAAGAATACTCTTCTAGGAGACTGCAGAGGAGCTGAATGAAATAACATTCTCTATTTTCCATAAGCCTGCTTAAGATACTGAATTTACAACATATCTATGTGACAAGTGAGCAACGACTATAAAAAGTTATTTCCAGAAAAAAGTTCTGGAAGACACTGCAAATGTGGCTTTGATGTTTAAACAGATGCACTCTAGGTTACCAGTCCACAAGCCTGAGCTCTTGAAAAGAAAAATAACTAGAAAGAGAGAGAGTAGAAATTTTACAGTTATCTCAGAAAACCAGTTGTCTGTACTACGAATTTTATCTTCTCCCCATATCTCCAAAGAACAGCAACTCCTTACAGATCCATGACGCAACTGACTAGCATGGGAGGCAGAAGATACATTTCTGTCAATAAAGGGAGTGTAAATGAAGCATTTGGAGAAAGACTACTTCTCAACAACAAATACCTATCACAGTACATTAATCAAACTTCTCTTTCTGTCTTCTGAGATCGCAATGCTCAGCTCTGTGTGTATGAAACAGCACACTTACATGATACTTGAATGTTTTTTGGTGTCTATAAGCTAAAAATATAAAATCCAACATAATTATGAACACGATTGCTCCCTCCTCCCCTCTTTAAATGCTCCCACATACACAACTGCTGGAAAAAAAGAGCTGATGGACACTTTCTAAGCGCTGCTGTTTACTCCTTAGTGTCCTAGGCTGCTGCACTTGAGGACAGACCTTACCCCCTCTAAGGTCCCTCCTTCCAGACAGTTTACCTTTCTGCTGGTGGGGTGTGTGTACCTGCCAGCCAGACCCTGCCAAACCTCCCAGCAAACCCCCCCTGTTCACTGCCCACACGAATTGTCCTTTATTTTCTCTTTCATAAAGACTCCCCCTGCCTCTTTACCTATGGTTAGCATGAGAGCTGACAGTAAGGCTCGGGTACGAGGCTTCCACCGTTCCTCTCTTTTTCAGGAGCACAGTGTGCTTGCCTTAGATAAAAGCTCTGCCTTTCTCTTCAAAGCAAGATTTATCTCCCCTAACAGTCCTCTCCCCTTTTCACACAGCAATCAGAATACACACCAAATATGTTTTACAGAACATTATTTTTTAAATCACTCCAACAACTTCTGATCCTACTCTCTGAGAACAATAACAACGTTATATGAAGTGAATAAATTGGGAAAACTCACTCAAAATATTTTCTGCAATTACAGTGTTTGAAAATAACTTTTCTTAGGCTTCAAAAGTTTTGTTTTAAACACAGCAAAATATAAAAAGATTAAAGATATCTGTTCAATTATTCAGGCATTTGTTAATCCTAAAAAGAAAACAAGACATGAATAACGAAGACTGATAGAAGTGCAGGAATCTGGAAGTCTGACAGCTGTTATCTGCACGCTAAAATAAACTTTCAGGAATTAAAAAAGAATAAATATGTACCTCTCTTTCTACTGTCACACTTCAAGAAATGCGTCTCAGTGGACAAAGCCATTCCAAAAATACAGGAGATCTTTTTCTTTGGAATAGGGTTATTTTTGTTTATCAACAGCACTTCCCAAGTGACTTCAAAAAATGGATTCTATCTTCCCAGAATATAATTTTGCAGTTTTACACTTCTGTATAGTTGCCATAAATTTTATAGCCCCAAATTAGGTAAACAGGATTTTTTGAAAAAAAGCAGAAAGCCACAAGACAGAAATACTTCTGGGGCCAGCATAGCTGATGAAAACTCTCGCATGTGGCTTCCCTTGTATCTCACCAGAGCTAAGTGAGGTACACTTCAGTTGCTATCTGTCCCTCAGATATGATACTTCTAAAATGCTACACCTGACTACTTATTTTCACAGATATTATGGAAAACAATTTTCTAAGATATTTATACATCCATCAGATTATTGAGTACCAGCTCAGAGCCTGGAGAAATCTTGGTCTTTAGGAAGCCCAGCCAAAATGAGTATTAGTCTCCCTAGTCAGACTCGCCAACCCCAAATTTTGTACCAAAACAGTCTGGTTCAGAGACGTGATCAACACCAGCACAGTAAGTTGAACTTACCTATCCATGCTATGTAAAAAGCTAACATATGTGCATTAGTACTTGCAGATGCTACTTGCATTTAATACTTAAGGCAAAAAGCGTGATGTTCATATTTTTAAAGTCCCCAACTGTCACTGAGGCGTACGTTTATTTGATTGATTCCCCCATGTTCATTTAAATCAGACACTGCTGCCAGAGAGCTGCAGTGTAAAACCCTCTGAGAAGTGTATTGCTTGTTGTCTTGTTAAAATACACTCAAAACCGCTTCTCTTCACAAAACAAATTTTTACTTTTTTAATGAAGTGGGGAAAAGAAGGAAATTTATTTTCTGATCTTTCTGACTTCATTTTGGCAGTATGAGGACAGAAAGTAAAATTAGGTTATCATTAGCAGACATCTGGTGACCTGTCTTACTGGAAACAATGTTAGAAAAAGAAGCTCAATTAAACAGATCAACTTTTTTAATTCTCTGCTTCTCCCTCGCTAGCCTCACCACAGAAGCATTATGACATGACAAAGCCTCATCAGACATAAACATATGGGACAATAAATCCCTTTTTTCTTTTTTCTTTTTTCCATCATGTTGTTTCATTCACTCAAAACTTGGAAGGTCTTTATTAGATAGCTACATATTTCTCCTCCAACTGTAATGACTGAACCTTAATTTTCTTTCATCTTTATCGCAATATTGCAAACAATAGCAAGTATCGAATTTGCAACCTTACATGACGGATGAAGCTGTCTTCAACACTTGTGATTTTCAGCATCATTCAAAAAAGTTCGCACCTCATATTTGTCAGAATATTTTGTGGAAATAAAAAAGGGACAGCACCAAACACTTTATCGCTTAGCATAACTCTGAGGCAGAAAGCACTTGTATCCCGTTCTGCATCAGCAAGTGCTTGTAGTCCTACTTTGCATCAGCCACAGGGGCATAAAGAAATGAAAGCTGGATGTGCTAAAAACCTGCTACCTGGTCCCTACAAAGGGATGTTACAGCAGTGAATACTGGAGTTCCAACCTCCAGTGAAGACACCGTGGGCGTCGGGACTCTGTGAACGGCCATCGCGAGCACCCAAGGTGTGCTGGACTTACTGAGAGCTGGCAGGAGCACTGAACACCCCGGGGAATGGCTCTAACTGCAGTTCTCTGCTCAAAGACATGCACAACCGCTCCGTACAGCCGTAACATGGCGACAGCTGCTGCTGTAGTCGGCGAGCCCTGCCCAAGGACCCCAGCCACGTTTGAGCTGCAGCATCTGAAGGCTTCGGTGAAGGACGGTCAGTCTCCGGCGGGAGGGAAGCAGGAGTGCAGCTCCCCAGGCAGAGGTGGCCCTGGGCGGTGGAGATGCATTGCTCCGGACAACCTGGGAGCTCTGGGAATCCAGCACAGGATTACGGCCTCGGCTGGTGTGTCACAGGGTACGGCAGCACGCACAGCAGCGCCTGGGCAGCGGGTCTCAGCATTCACATTCAGCATTGCAGCTCCACCCAAGACAACCAGAGGTCAGGCGGAGAACTGAAGGCAGATCTTCCAAGCCCCAAGCTAGCGGTCTAACCCACTGGGTCAGCATCCGTCAGCTATCAAAACAAATTACCAAATTTCACCCCCACAGGGCTCGAACTACTGCATTGTCTGCATGTACACCACTCAGAAAAAAGAGGAGCCCATCACCCAAATGGCAGCCCATGGACTGTGGAAGCGGGGATCCTGGCCGCAGCTACAGGAAAGCCCTAACTTCATGGAATTAAAAAGGGAGGTTGTGAAGCATGTCCTAAGCAGCAAGATCATGTTATATTTGGGGATAAATTATTACTTAGGCTTGAAAGAGTCATTACTCCTCAGCAGCATCTGTCCATTTCATTTCACGTTCAGCTCCCCACGACTGAAATACAGCTTTTTGGCTTACTGCATACAAAGCCTACTGCTGCATGTGTCTGATCTTAAACTAATCCTTCAGCAAAGGGAATGTTTTTCAGAAGGGAAGTCTAATGAGAAAAATATTGTGAAACTAGAGGACATACAAAGAAAGTGCTGTGACTGATACAAATTCTGGCTCTTTTTTTCAAATGAACTTAGCTGTATTTTATTCAGGCTAACACATCCTCCATCCTTCCTCAAGCCTGTTTACTCAGCTGGATGTCCACAGGGTCCAATTTTCCCTCCAATTGCCCTTGCACGCTAATATAATTGCGGCTCATATGGGTAATTGGTCAGCCTACAGCAGTGTTTCCATGCATTTGTTCATCTGCACGACCTGGCAGCCTCTTAAAATGAATTTATAGACTCAAAGTACTGTTGAATACTTTGTTTCATTCAGTTTACAAAAGGACAAAACACATCAAGAAATACTTCCAGGCACTAAAAATACTGCAGTGTACGCATTAAAATTATTTTTATGGGCAAGTGGGAACAGATCTCTGTTTCCACACATCAAAAAGAAGGCACACACTCACACAAGTCAGTTGTATCCAGTTTGTAAATACTAAACTAAATAAATTTCACAGCAGAGATCAACCAGATTTGAAATTATTATGTGGGGAAAAGAGGCCCATTGAAATTTCAGACAAGAGAAACTGAAATTGTTGGCAGCAGGCAAGCACAGCTTTTTCTGAACATGAACACAGAATTTTACAGGTCCGTTTTACGCTGCTGTGGAAGGATCAGTATGGAAGTGATTTTTATTAATGTTATTACCAGAATCCAGTTCTTGTGTTGAAACAAAAGATGCAAGTCCTATGCCACAAACTGTCATCACGTAGTTTGTGCTCCCTTATTCATGAAGTGCCACAATTCAGCTATTTTAATCATTTCCTTGCAGGCATAACCACCAGCTTTTTTCTTTGGCTCACGCCTCTTGCAGTGGATCTTCCCAGGTATCTTACTTCTTCTTCAGATGAGACTACTACTCACACCATACCCAGCAGCTTATTTTATTCCTCTCTGTCACGTTTTTCTGTGGACAGCAATACTTCTGCGCTTCTTTTTACATGTCAAATACCAGTATCTCATCTGAAAGAGACCAAACTGTGAAACCCCTCTGCATAAAAATCTGACATTAATTCACATGTACAAAAAAGGCCAGTTGCTGATTCAGACCTATTTAGCTCTCTCAAAAAGTGTTCCAAGAATAATTATGAATAATCTAATACACTGTACAAAAACATACAAGCTGAAGATTATTAAAAAAAAAAATCTCTATTTTTGCAATTTGAAAAATGGCGACTTATATAACTTTTAGTTTATACCTGCAACAGAGGTGCCTGTTCTGGTAGGGTTATGGAGAACTGTGAACTCTGTCTTGGCATAAATATGCCAACAGATGCCTGGGTCTCCTGTGCTTGCACCCCCTGATCAGCGCAGTTTGATTATTTTTACCTTACATACCCAGAACAGAACGCAAAAAAAAAAAAAGGGGGGGG
>Ga0065711_1035251_pt1 | contig 22579 bp, 11 predicted proteins | sample Hoacrofraction12_FD_59098 | JGI IMG/M metagenome (GOLD analysis project Ga0065711, IMG submission 59098) | Hoatzin crop microbial communities from Cojedes, Venezuela - Epithelial fraction 12 v2 (version 2) | ecosystem: Host-associated > Birds > Digestive system > Esophagus > Crop | place... | reverse complement strand
AAAAAAAAAAAAAAAAAAAGGTAAGTGGTTTCACCTGACCTTCAAGAAGATTTTCAGAAAAGCTCAAAAAATATTTCCACTGAAGCAATTTGTATTTTGTGGTTGCTAAACCTCAAGCACAAACTTCTGTTAAACTAGCAACTCTGTTTTTATAAATCGTGTAATTGCGATGTAATAGCTGTCCTACAGGACTGAATTGATGCACAATTATTTTAGTTTTATTTTGAGCATGATAAAATGCCACAGAAACGTTAACTGATTAAAGTGTTGACTTCAGGCAGTAATAGGTAGCCTGCTATTTTACACCACATCACAGACAGAAAGTTTCTGGGCATGGAAGCACAAGACAGGGACGTCATTCTCCAGATTAGCAACCTGGACTTGGCCACGCAGCTCAAGTTAGAACTGGCAGCTGTGCAAAAAGTCTCACTATGGTTAGAGCACTAGCTACATCAGCAGGTGACAGTGCTGTGAAGACAAAAAAAAATTATGCAGTAACGCAAAACCAAGCATCGAATGGAAAAGCAATAATGAAGAAACTAAGAATAGGAAGTACGTTACCATCGTAATGTCACGGCAGCATCTTCAGTAACAGTGCTGACTAAAGTGACACAACTACTAAGAGTTTTCAGATACCATCCAAAATAAGCTACTTGCTTTGGTGAATCAAACCCTGGGTTGTGGAGGGTGACAAGAAGTATATAAGAAAAAGGTACTACTCATGTTTTGAATGGGCAAATTCTACCTTTAAGCTTGTGTGAAGAATAATTCCCCTGAGGGTTTTTTTGTTCTAAATGATAGAATTTAGTCCCAGTGTTCCTAGAGGTTGTTCTTCTCTGTACCATTTCAGTTCCTGGTTCATATCACATTCTTTCTCTGCTTGTTTTTAAAATAAGTTGATTTCTGCATAACTGCAAATAAGAAAACATGAAAACAGAAAAAAAAACCCAAGAAATTTATAAATACAGAATAGTTAACCAGACTTCCTGAAGAATCAAGTATTGTAACTGTACATATGTAAGGATAACCTGTCTTGGCTCAAATAATTGCTTATTTTAAATGCTAATAATTTAATTGTGATGTGTACTTATAGATTCAGTGAAAAAGAACATTTGACTTCCCAAACGTTTCTTGTTTATCATTCATCAGTTACTAAATTGGCTCAGACTTGTAGAACATAAGTGCTGTTCGTGGTTGAAGTCACGGGTAAAACTGCCCTGACTTCAGTGGGAGCAAGGCTGAGCTGATAAAGTTAGATTGTGAAGCACATCTTGTGTTCATGTCAGGCCTGATGTCCTTTCCACTAAGTCAATGGGAGTCTTTCCATTCTTTCCATTTCAGAGGAGTCTTTTGAAATCTCAGTAGGTGAAAGCCAGGGGCAGCTGTTCAGCAAGCCTGCGCAGTATCTGTACACCACCAGCATCTTCCATAAGGCAGGAGGGAAGTGCATCAGAGGATGCCTAGTAGCTCCTTACATGAGGCAAATTTCGCTCTAATGCAAAGTATGCACCTGTTTTTAAGGGTGATGGAGATTGTAATTACCTTTGAGAATGACAGCCAATTTAGTCTAAAAACTGTCCATTCTTGACTTGCGGATTTCTCCTCTTTTTCCTGCCTCTTGCAATCCCTGCTGATTTTCTTAAAAGTTAAGAAATTAAATGAACTCTGTCTTGAATTATAAGAAGGAGTAATTTTGCCTTTTTTAATACGTATTTTTAACATAGCACAGACATACATTTGGAGCTGTGGTAAAGACTGCATATAGATTATGACAAAAATCAATAATATTAGAAAAAATTTAAAACATGAAATTACCTGGCTAAAAATAACAAATCAAAACCCACCAAAAACACAGCTCAATAGATGAAATTGGTGTCTTCTTAGGTCGTAGTAGAATCTAATGACGTTGTGACCCCTTTTGTGACGTATAAGGGATGGGAGAACTGGATGTTCTCTCTGCTCAGCCTAGTACTTACTCAGCTGCAGTTCTCAGTTTGCTGCTGGGATAATGTATTTGGTGGCTGATTGCAAACATCTCACAAACACACGCACAGCCAGATCTCCCCAAAACTGGCTTAACATCAGGGATAGTAGAATATAGCAACATCTAAAAATAGTTACAGGTCCATTGATTTTTAGGGTCTCTCCACAGTTTTTGCTGTGCACTGTATTACTTTCAAAAATCCAAGCTTTCGTTAAAAGAAAGAGAGGAAAAAAGGATATTCACTGGTCAGCTGGGTGCAAAGTCCTGTGTTCAGCACAGAGGTCTGGTAATTACTAGATATTTTGTAGTGAATGTTTAGTGTAAATACATTTCTCATAATTTTTATTTGCTCAGTTATCATAAAGACTAGTAAGTACACATTTTGCATTAATAATATGTAATTACTCAGTGCCTGTAACTTAAACATTTCTGCAAGTGGATTGAAATGGTATTCTTGCTTTCAGCAGAAGGATCATAGGATTTACAGATTCAAATACAGTTTACTGTTTTGTTTTATTTTAGCCTTCATCTCTCTAAAATAATGCCCTACATCTAGACAACTTTCTTCCTCCTTCCAAATCTTCAGGACTGTAGTCTTTGGACTTTCTAAACTGGCATGAAAAGCCTAGGTATTGATATGTTGCCGTCTTGGTAAGGCTTGTCGCAAATGTGTTCAGGTTTTTCAGCTCTCTGTAGAGTGTTTACCCATTATTGAGCCAGTTTGATCTGTAAATGTGCAAACACTTTACAGTAAATATATATACATATATTTTAATCAGGAGAAGTTTTAATCAGGAAAGTTAGAACCAGCTATGTAAATTCAGATAAGGTGACATTTTAAATGGGCAACATAAAGTTTGATTCGAAGTTGCACATGATCAAAGTGGCTTCCAAAGGTTAATTTGCATCTCTCAAAGCTGACTCCTGTAATACTGTACATCGTCTTTGTGGAGGAAATGAAAGCAAATTAAGTAGTATTTTATGGCTTTTCAGCATCTTTACTGGTATCTAAGATTATAGTTTTTTATGGAAAGATAGGGTGGAGGCTTGCATCTTGGTGCAATAGTCTATGGACCTTGGCTCTGGTGGCTTTGCTCTGGCAGCCCTCCAGTGAGCCTGTCACTAAATGTCACCTGAATCCATCATTACCTGATTAAATCATTCACCTTCCTTGTATAAGTGAAAGTCCGTGCATCAGCATTTCTTTCAAAGAATATTTTAAGCAATGATAGATATCTTCCCTTTTCCCCTATTTTCTTTGTGCCTGTGGCCAACCAAACTGTGAAGAAATGTTTTTAATTCCTTCTGACACATTGTTTAATCCTGTGATAATGTCATTGTGTAACTATGGCAGCCAAACAAGATGAGACAATAAAATATACACATGCTGAAATCTGAGAATCAGACAGAAGTTCAAAAGTATACAGATGGTTCTGTCCTTTTTACTGTTTCTGCTTTCCTTACAGCCTTGTAAATTAATTATATGCTGCATTTAGATTATAAGGGAATAAGAACAGCATCCTGATTTGTGCGTGGCTATTCTGAACCCATCAGAAATACTCAGAAAGAGATGTGGGTTACAAATAGGACTGGTACAGTGGTATGTATTGATGCCGTTATAATTAGGTCTGGATCTCTATTTGTTATAAACATCTCTGAAAGCTTCCAGCCCACTTATGAAGGTCTCTCTAGCTTGAAACTACAGACATGTGAAGTCTCAGCTAGTAAGTAATGTATTTCAATGTTTCTGTAACTTTTTAAATGACTTTTTTTTTTTACTGCTGTGGCAGTCATTTTGTTTGCGGCTTTACAGACTGAGATGTTCTGTGTGCTCATAAACAAACAATGACAATTTTCCATGCTACCTTGGTAGGATGTATCAGAATTGATCTAGATAAAATACCAGTAGGGACAAAATGTAGATGGTTCATTCTTTCTGACTTGGACAACTCCTCAGTGACTCCGAGGCGACAGGGTATCAGTTCTATTTGTATCTTCAAAGTGTTGAATCTCTCTTAAGATGACCTAAATGCCCTTCATTTCTTTAGAATATAAAGAGGTTGACTCCAGTGGTGATCAAAGGTAGTTGGGCCCTTACAGGTGTCATTCAACATCCCCTAATATCAGCCTCATATTGAAAATTATGGTGTTTTTTATGATGCTGGAAACCCATCTACGTAAAGTTAGAGGTTGATGCAAAAATGTCATGCAGTCAGACCATCCTGCATCACCTTTGCATTTTTGTTTTAAATCTCCATTCATATTGCTTTATAGGAATAAAATAAAAAGAAACAAAGACTATATTTTAGAAGTTCAAAGTATATTATAGTTCAATGATGTAGTATCTTGGCTTCTTTTAAGCAACTTAACATAGTGATTTCATTTTAAAGTACTTTTAAGCTGGTTGTGTCCTTCTGTCAAATACAGTGTTACACTGTGGAGTTATTTAAAAACTAGCTGCTTCTCATGAATTTCTTATTGTAACAGAAAAAGCAACACAAGCAACAGAGACATAAGCATAATCCTTCGTACATGGTCCTATCATCTTAAAAAAATATTTAAGATATTTAGGAACCGAACTTTTAAACATTCTGTAACTCTGTGTCTGCAGTATTGTTTCTGAAGTCATCTGAGTGAAAAATTGTGAAAACAGTCAACTTTAGACTTAATCAGCTCCAGATGACATGTAGCAGAATTCATAGGTCTATAATTCATAGAGCTATCTACGGTATAAGGTTGAATCCATCTAAGGATTTGTCAGCCAAAACTGGATTCAGTTAGGTTCAAATCCAACCTTATTCCAACCTGACCCCATTTCTGAAACCTTATCGACAAGAGTACTTTTACTTGTGAAAATACTTACTCATACTTAAATTTGGTGGAGTTCTGACTGCAAAGTAGGGAACGGAGTCTGCAAGAACTTTAACCTGAGAGAAAATATTTTTACTTTTCTCAGTTCAGCTTTGCTAAGACCTATAAACATCAAATACATTTTTTTTAAGTCCATCTGGGACTTTTTCTCTGTCCTTCTTTCCGTAAGTTAGCTTATTATGCTTGGTTTCCAACAGCACCTACTTCTCAGTTTTTCGGGAACTATTCTGTTCTGGTTGGATTACATATCAAGGTGTGACCTAACATACCTGAACTCACTCTCTGTGTTGGCTTAGATTCTTCTGTCTCTCTTTCGAAGACTTTTATTAATTCCCAGAAGGCCTACAGCTGTAATCCTGGCAACCTTTTATTTTCCAGAGTTTTCATGCGTGCCAGTCCACAGACAAGCAGGTGTATTCCTTTGGGTCTGTCACCTGAGAAAACAAAGCATGAAGATGGTACCCAGGGTAAACCTTGTTGCAGAAAGACTTAAATTCAGTGATGTGGTAGCCTCTCTTAAGAATAATGAGAACACTTGCTTTTTAAATAGAAGTTTTTGAGAAAAGATATTGGGTTGCGGAATCTTAAAGAGAATGTTTGGGAGCAAAATGAGGCATTATTGAGTATATATAAAGAGATACTGAAATACAGTTTTATGAGCTGATTATAGCATAAAATTATTACATTGAAGGAATAATTAATTCCCCTCTGTGGTTTTTTTTTTTTAAATTTTTTTTCTTTCCTTTTTTTTCTTTCCTTTTTTTTTTTTTTCTTCTGGACCTACACTCCCACACAGTAAAAGTTTCACTACTGATGTCTTCAGCATTTCTCTTGCTTTTGTAAGTGGGTCATGGCTCCTCTTTCCAAACACATTTTCACCCTGAATCTCAGTCTTCCTCATGTCTTTTAGTTGTCTAAAGATTTTCTGAGCATGTTCCAATAGCTCATAGCAATACTCTTGCATCTTCAGTGTAGTAATACCAAATGTTGCAGTGTGAAAAGGCAAATGAAGCTTCTAGTAAGAATTGCTGTGTACAGCTTCTGTTCTTCATAAAATCCTAGAATGGTTTGGGTTGTAAGAGACCTTAAAGATCATCTAGTTCCAACCCCCTTGCCACAGGCAGGGACACCTTCCACTAGACCACGTTGCTCAAAGCCCCATCCAGCCTGACCTTGAACACTTCCAGGGAGGGGGCATCCACAGCTTCTCTGGGCAACCTGTTCCAGTGCCTCACCACCCTCATAGTGAAGAATTTCTTTCTTGTATCTAATCTAAATCTACCCGCTTTCATTTTAAAGCTATTACCCCTTGTCCTATCACTGCGTGCCCTTGTCCAAAGGCCCTTTCCAGCTTGCTTGCAGGCCTCCTTCAGGTACTGGAAGGCTGCAATAAGGTCTTCCTGGAGCCTCCTCTTCTCCTTCTTGTCAGTATTTCTGGAAGAGAGACCCTTGTTTCAGTCTATACCACAGACTGAAGCCAGTTTCTAGAGCCAGCTTCGTACTCTTGGTATTTGTGAGGTTCTGAAGTTGTAACTGTTGATGACAATAACTTCATTTGGGATAAGATGTCAAGGCATAAGGCCCTATGCTTTCAGTGGCCTCTTCTTTGTTACGGTTCTTACTCCTCTTCTGTTACCTTGAGTGTCCCTGTCACTTCGGTGCAAGAAATGGCCAAAACGGTCTTGCGAATCTTGGCTTGTAAAGTCATCGAGCAAGACCTCGTACCATTAAAATTGTACTATTGATGCCACATCTCATTCAGGTAACCTTCAAACATCATCTGTGAGATGGTATCTTGGCCCACTTATCCTTGAGCTGTGTGTAAAAATCTGACAGTCTGAAGCATCTAAAACCAGACAGCCACTTAATGCAGCTAAGTTTTAGCAGTTCACCCACTATCTGAAGATCAAATGGCATCGTAGTTTTAGTGAGTCAGTTGCTCTTGATAGGCTTAGTGAGTTAGAAGTATTTTCTCATCATTTGGCTGAGATAATAAAATTTAACAAATTAGTAGAAGAAAAGGAACTATTTTTACATAAACATTCCTCAGTGCATGAGGAGAGAAAGGGCCTCCGGTTGGCATAAATCCCATTGCATTATTACAGCACAGGGCAATGTGTTTGGGGAGTGAAGATTTGACATATATTTTTATTTTCAAACGTCATACTAATTTACATTACTCAGCCCTTTAACTGCCAAACTGTAAAAGTCCATTACGCTACTGAAAGGAATATACAAATTATCCCCTGGCACTTCAGGCAAGAGTTTTACATATACACTGTTATTCTATCAGCCATCTAGCTGTGTGATTCTAGTAGGGAGTAAGTGAGAAAATTATATTGCCTGCAAACTAATTGTACAAAGACTCTGAAATAAGTAATCAGAGCCCAGTCCTTTCTGAAAACCAGCCAGGAGATATTTTAAATTGCTCGATTGTTCTTGTCAGCCCAGTTTAAAGACTCAGAGCTGCCATGTTGATTTTGTTCATTGTATAACACAGCTACCTCTCCAGCTGTTGACAGGACTGGGCAAACTCAACTTACACCCTTACTAGCTGCTCAGTTTCAGCTTCTAGCATCATGCAGTAGACAAGTAAATGATAGAGCTTTCTTCTGAATTTTCCTTACTGAAATAAAATGCAGCATGTTGACTATCTTGAATGGATGTAGTGTACCTATGAAATTGTACAGATTCCCAAACACTTCTTAAAATAGTTTGTTTCTTTACTTTTAGCGTATAGAAGTAAATAAGAAATTATGAGAGCTCTAATGACCTGTAATGTGCAGTAAATTTAAGTTTTTACCAAAATAGATCTGCTAATACTTCGAGTGCTAGGTGAAACGCGTTTTGAGTATGATATGTATTTAAGTACATATCCATTAGAAAATTCCACGAGGGTTGTTTTTTTTTTAAGGAAAGCTCACTGACAGAAATGAAGTCTATCAGTAGAGATATTTGATAAGATACTGCATTTGTATATGAAGTGGTGACAAAATAGTAGTTTCCTTGAACTCTTACTGTGGTCTAGCTGTATTCTAAAATACTGAAATGCTTTAGGGATCCAGCTGAGGCCATTGGTCAGATGTAGATCTTTGCTGCAGCAACAAGTCCAGTTACTGTAACTCTGCTGAGTTCATTGGAGGAGCTCTTTCCAACATCTTCCAAGTTTATTTGCTAACATCAAAAATTAAGATTGAACATCTCCTGTAAAATATAATTCATTAAAGTAAAGCAGTCTAAATTGATAGAAGAATTTTCCCTCTAAGCTAAAGTACTGCAATCTAAGTGATCAGAGTAATAGCTCAGGAAAAATGAACTATGTTGTGTGTTCATAATGTGCTGCACACAATAGACCCTTGCTATGTTTCATGGGATTTTGTGCAAAACTGAAATGTGAGGATATGGATTAGAAGTGTTCACTTAGGGAAATAAACAATCTTGCTTATATTTGTCTGGTTTTGAATACTACTTTTTGGTGTCAACATCCATACCTTTGTCATCTGTGCCTCTGCACAAGGACTCTGGCTAAAGTGGGAACGCTTCACTTGCCTCAGTACAGAACTTAGCAGCTTGGAGTATTCTGTGTTGTAATACTGATCTTGTTTTTGGTCGAGATAATTTCTGACCTTGTGCAAAGTATTTCTGATTCCCTGTTTCCTTTTTTTTAAATGGAAATGGTAATACATTTAGTACTATACTGTGATGAAGTTAATTAGATACAATTTGTGAAGGGCTTTGAAGGTCTGCTTCTGTAGTGGTTGTGCCACACTAAGAACGCATTGTTAGAGTGTGAAAGGATAATGTGAATCTTTTTTTAAGCTTGCCCCTACCATCCTTTCCTACATATCCTTCCAGAAGTGTTACTTCCTAACTTTGCTAATGCATGTTGGAAATAAGTTTTGCAAGAACTGTTGTTTCCTACACACCATATCCTTCAGTTTCTTAAATAGCTTTCATCTCGAGAGCTAAGGAAGGGAAGGAGGACTAAAGTCTGAGTTTTGTCAGCAGTAACCGTTAGCATTCAGACGTACCAAGATCTGTTCTACTTGGCAGCATTGCCAAGTCAGCCATGCAGCAATGTTCAGGAGGAATAAAGCCCGCAAAGGCCTGGAAAGGTTGTGCAAAGTGTGCTGGTTGTATTGGCAGAATATACATTGCACCATGGAGACCTCCTTTATCATAAATACTTAACCAATTTTCAATAGATGTAAGTGGTTTAAGTATTACTTCCTGTTGAATTAGCAGTTGCTGAGCATTTGAGTCTTTGTGCAATCCTGCAATCCACTAATGTGATATTTAATGAGGAGACATCAGTCTGGAGAAAGGTAGTCAATATAAATCAGTGTTTACAAAGTGTGATTAACTCTGAAATATTTCATCAATGCTGTGGTCCCAGGCAGACTCTATGCTAATTATTAGAACCTGCACATGTTTCAGAGCACTTTGACGGACCCTGAGTGCAGCAAACATGGAGCAGCAAAATTGCAATTATGCTCGGACTGTCTCTGATGACAATTTATGCATTTGGTGTGATGACCTCTTGCTTCCCAGGAGGGCAATAAACAGAATGCATTTTCATTAAGATACTAATGCACTTAATCACAGGGGGAAAGGGTTAGAAAGTAAAGAAATACCTTTAAAGCAAGATGTGACAGGCTGATGGGGAAGATACTTTATTTAAAAGTCAGTTTCCTTATGAAACTTCTGACTGCTGCAAAGTCTGTCATACTGAATGTGGTCATGGGCAATAGGATGCATGGCTGGCCAGATGAATAACCTGAGCTAAGCTCTTTCATGAAAAATGCAACGGTACCTGGGCAAAAGTGAACAGACATTCTCCCATTTGGACTTGGATTGCCAAAGATGTAATTTTAAAAAATGTAAAGAAAATTGCTCATGTATATTTTGCCCATTAATATTCAAGTTTTTTGCCTTATTTTTGAGGATAAATAATACGTACTAAGCAGTAACAAAAAAAAATACAGGAGGGATTTAAGGATCTATCTTGTTCTAGGCTTTAAAGAGAATTGGGAGAGGCAGAGGCAAGCATTTCCCCCAGCATTTGTTATTCTGATAGCTTGGTAGGAACGATCCTACTTCTGATGCCTCTCAGTACAAGAACTCTATCTAAAGCATGGAGAGAAGGGGAGATGTCCTGGATGAGACATCTGACCTGGCAGTTGTTGTAGAACATGTTAGGTGTGGTGGTAGCAATGCTGGTAAGCCCTGCCTGGTACGCAGTGCTTGATGTTGTGGAAGGAGAAGAATGAAGCTCTGTAGTACTTGTTACAGCTGGTTGTGCACTAAAGCACGACGATCCCCTTTTCGTATTCTAGATGAAGAAGGACAGATGAAGTTGGTGAAAAATGGAAACAAAGACTGCTCAGGCTAGGAACCTAAGCATGTGACCTGGTACAGACAATCAATGACAAAATTTCCTTCTCCTACCAGCAGGAATAACTTGCGTGAAGGATTTTGCTAGGGACCATGTATGGAGCCAGACACAGACTCACGTTAATTGTGGGTTTGTATTTTTTTTTTTCTCATACAGCTCTCTAGATTTAAAAAAAAAAAAAAAGTCGTAAAGCTCATGCCCTTTAACTCGGCTTTTTGTTTTTAGTTGAAAGCTGTTTCCTTTCCGTAGCATTGTTTACTCTTGATATATTCCAGAATTAAATAGAACAGCAATTGCTTCATATATCCATTGTGTTGATTAGTCAGTGATTCTGAGTACCTCTCTCTTCCTGTACTTTCTCTTACAGGTAACATAGAATACAGCTGCCCAGCAACGAATGAATGTGAAATCACAAAGCGCAGACGCAAGTCCTGCCAAGCCTGCCGCTTCATGAAGTGTCTAAAAGTTGGCATGCTGAAAGAAGGTAAGACTGATCAAGTCAGTATGTATCTCTCTGCAAACACGTGCAACAGTTATAGGGCAATCAGGAAAGAAGAGAGATTGGTAAGTATTATGATCAGTTACTGTAAACGCAATTTTCATGTATACCTGTGCTTCCTGACAGTCTGTTTGTAAGTTAAGGAATCAAAGTGTATCTATATAGTGTTCAGCTTCTGTGGAATATTTCTATGTGGGGTGCAGCAAAATCTACCCCAGTGTTCAGTCTCCTTCAGTAGGTTACTAATAGAATAGTCATCATGATATATCCTCTCATTTTCGTTAAAAGCTTTAACATCATGAATTTTCGAAGATTTCTGTCCTCCATTCCTTATCCACTGCTAATCTGTCCCAGTTCTGGCAGAAATACGCACTGTGCCTTCTTTTCCTTATTTTAACTCAGTCTTTGTTTCGTCAGAACAAATGAAAGAGTTACTTCTCAATTAAACAAGTATAAATCTGGAGTATATCTACTGAAGTTACTGTAACTACACTGGAGCAAATAATGCCATATAGAAGAGGAGAATCCACCTCTCTTTCTTTTTTTTTTTCTCTCAAATGTCAGAACCCTTGCCATTCACTGTAAGTACATGCTTAGTGTTTTAATTCATCAGTTATATTTAGAAAATAATAAATAACACGTAAATACAAGAAAATGTTTCCAAGAAACAGTACTGTCTCACCTGGAACCTGATTCATCTATGTTACAGAAAGAGGCAATTCCTTAAATCTTTGTCACCTGCCATGCACTTCTATTGCTGCTAATGTATAAGCAAAAATACACTTTTATGTGCATATGTTGTGTACATTATTATTCTAGTGCACTGTTATCATCAAGAAAGAATAACAGGAGATGTCATGGACTTCTGAGCTAGATAACTTTTTAAAATAGAATCAGTGTAAAGTTTTCTAAATCTTGTCTCCAGGGTAGAGAATTTTGTGTTAAGCAACCACTTGAAAGTAGTCCCAAACAATTTTGTTTTGTCGGTGCTTAAAAAGTCAGCTGTAATAGATGCCTGATTTTTGCAAATCATTTGATGGTAATTTAAAACAGGTTTAAGTATATAGCTATCAGGGTAAAATCCAAGAACAACATAGACCAGTGGAGAGATGATGGACAATCACGCACCTACAGACATATTCTTATTGGATTATACTTACTAAGAATAAACCTTGTTCTGTGCAAATGCTTTGGCAGATGCTATGATCATGTGAGCCAAATCCTGCTGTCCTTAGTCTTACTTGAGCAAAACTCCTGTCAGATTCAGTGGGGATTTTGCCTCAGTAAGAACCACAGGATTTGCCCCACTGTTTGAGTAGTGATGGGAGGGTTCCTTCCTTGACAAAATTCTCAAATAACTGACCGCTGGAAGCAGTTATTTAAATGTTAAATTGTGATGTTTAAATATACTGTAGAAAGAAAATGTCTGAGCATGGCACCTTTTGAAAGGGACTGTGCTTCCTAATGTCTTTTTTAGTAGTTTAAGACCCCGTATCACTAGTAATCTACTATACAGATATATTGAGGAACTTGTTTCGAAATGGAACAGCGCTACCAAGAGTACGTACAGGTGAATAGATTTATACCCTTTCTTCTAGATTTTGAGGGCCCCATTGCATATTCATTAACATATATGATTAAAAGTCTAGTGTGCAGCTTCTGGGACTGCATGAGGAGATTAAGTGACTCTTCTACAAACAAGTAATTATCTCAGTTACCAAAACTGTGCACAGATTTACTATGTTTCTGCACACGATTTTGGTAACTGAGATAATTTAGGTAGACAATTCACGTGCACATTGTGAATCATATTTTTTGCATGAACAGTCATTTTCTATGGATGCAAATAATTTCTGCAAGTTTTTTAGTCAGAATTTCATACATTGCCTACCCTAGAAGTATGTACCTTTTTCTGAAAGTTGTACAAAGACAAAATAGCGATTTTCTTTGACAAGAAGGCCCCGTTGTTAGCTCCTCTCCTGGGCACATCATAGTTCTTCCACTCTTACTGTGTGAGTTTTTCTGTCAAAACACAGTAAAATATCTGCTTATTTTTAATTACTGAGCCTTTTCACCTAGGAGAGAGTTAGCTTGTCTTCTTTCTGGGTATTGCTTACCTGTGACCTAACAGGACAACCCAAAAGAACCTACAAGGATGTCATGTTTTCTTGCCTGCTTTAGTGACCACTTTTACTTTGAATACCATACTGACTCATAGTACACTTTTAGAGCTGTACTTGGAATACAGAGATTTTTTTTCGTTTGTTGTTGTTGTAAGGTATTTTTGGAGATGAGTGGTGGGTTTTTTACCTATGGGAAAGTCTGGAGGTGAGGCCTTTTTTTGGCTTGGGCTTCGACAACATCCTTTATGCACAGAACATGAAAAAAGGTGATATACTTTCATGTGTAAAGTGGTGTGAATTTATTGGTTAGCATGGACTTACAGCAGGAATTATTTCAGCTCAGTGTATCTTAATGTTTCTTTATGTACAGACAAGGATTTCAGTCCCATGCAGCATGTCAGAGATCATGCTGCAGTAAATCTATTCAAATGCAAACCTGTTCAATTCAATTACCAGTTTATAATAAAATTTGCTGCTACAGCCTCCACGTTTGTCACAGCAGTGTCTACATGCTGATGGCACAGCATGCCTGGAAATTGACAGCCTAAATCTATTTACAAAAAAAATTTAGTTGCAGACCTGAAATCAAATCAAGTTTAAGCAGCTTTGAGAGGAGCATCATATTCCTTACAAGAACTTCTGCACATCTGCCAGTGTGCGTCTTCTCCAGAAATCTTATCCTGTTAGGGGGGAGTTTTCTTCTAGAAATTTTCTTTAACAAACAGTTTTAAAATGTAATCTTAAGTGAAACCATTATCAGACATTGCGCTTCCCTTCACATTTGGAAGGACTTTATTACATTGTCATTTTGTGAATTGTCACATAAAATTCATCATAGAAATCGCAGTGTCTGGAAAAAGATCCGGAGTTTTATTTTAGCTTTTAGGACAAGGTCTGAAAACCACTTACAGCAAATATGTAGAGTGGCTTCTCTTGTGACAGCTGCATGTTAAATTGTTTATTGTGGGAAGATAATGGTGCTTTTCATCCAGCATCCAGTGTTTCTGCGAGAGACCTAGTGTTAGAAATTTGGGGCCTTGTCTTGGGGTCAAATCCTGGGAGGGAATTGGATTTCTGATCACACATAACGCAGGGTGGTATGGAGAGTTTTTGTGCTGATTCTGAAGAATGTTGACAGGGCATAGCCAGCAACACCTAGATCACGATTCTTAACAATTTAGAAGTTGTGGTCCAGAAGCTAGAGAAGGAAGGGTAAAGCAATGTCATACTGGGCTGAGGAGGGTTGGACTAGATGACCCACAGAGGTCCCTTCCAACCCCTACCATTCTGTGATTCTGTGATTCTGTGAGCTGTCATGGGATTGAAGTCCTGGCTCTTGTCTGCATCTCCTGTGGAGTAGCACAAGAAAGTTACTACAGACTGATCCAGAGGAACACTTCATTTTGATTTAGCCCATGGACTGTTATTTGGAAACATAAGTCTAGGTGTATGGAAGTTTTTTGAGTACGTGTTATGCTTTGTATTGAATCATTCAGCAGATGCTGATGAGCATTTAAGCATGACAAATATGAAGGTGTCATATTTTCATTTACTTTCCTAGCTAATGGTTATTAGCAGCACAGCAGAATGCACTTTACTAAAGAAATTTTATGCTTTTCTATTTTTAATTTTGTGTGTCAGTATTATGAAAAATCAGATTTTCAAGGATCACAATTGGTTCTTCTGAAACACAGTTTCTTTGACAGTGCTTATGTTTTGGTGGATTCTCTCAGATTCACAAGAACAGGAAGAAACAATATCAAGATTCTTGTGTAGTCTAGGGAGAAACTTTTGAAATGTATCGCTAGTGATTTCTTTAAATAATACTGCATTTGCTAAAAGGGAGCAGGGAGGGGGAGAAACAACAGTTTGCCCTTTTTAAAAATGATCACTTTAAGGCATTCTCTAGTTTTCAGTTCTGTTGGTTTATAATCAGTCTTTTAAGTTTGGCCTTTCAAACACTGTGGAAACCAGTGATTAGTTTGCTTCAGGTGGTAGAACTAAATCTGTGTTCATGTGCAAGACTGGGTGTTTTAGGTATTTTCCTTTTTGTACAGCTAGTTGGATTGAGAAAAAGGGGTTGTTTTTCTTTCTAAGAAGGAAAACTGGATATAAAACTGCCTAAGCTGATAGGGGAAATCATGGTAGATATCTGACTTTGTTGTTGTTGTTGTTTCTCTATTGCTAGTCAGTCTGATTGAATTCTACTTTTAGTCTTCCATTAGTACTATATGCCTTTTAATACTGTCTGTGGGACTACTTACTAGCATGTGTCTGTGGCAGAGGATATTCCAAGCTTCACCACAGATCTTGCTCAGAATAGTTGCGCATGTGAAATAATTCCACTGGACTAATTATTCCAAAATAAAATGACTTTTAGTTTCAGGTGCGGCATTCATACAACTATTTTTTCAAGAGGTTAGTCCATATATTTCAGTTTTCTCTGTGTAGGCAAAGCCATAGCCTCAGTTTTATTTGTCCTTACATTGTAGCAAGGTTAAAAATTACAGTTTAGAGGGGGGCCTATTGAGTGCCACTAACGCAGCTTTTAGTCCATCTGAAATATTGTATTCTGTCTTAGCTCTTACAGTTCTGAGCAGTGCTAATTCGTACTTCTTACAGGAGTGTTGATACCAAAACATGTCCCATATATCTCTCATCTCTGATACCGGGACGTTTTCAGAATTTTCTATGGCTTGTTTGCAGTGGCTGATCTTCATTGCTTGTTATTTCAGAAAGTGTAGTTCATAAGCGGGTGATACATAAAGAAACAAATTCAAGTTTGTTTGAAAAGTAAATGATACCATAACGAAACAGCAGAAAATTTGGGTTGCTTCACATAAGTATGTTTGTATTTTCCTTATGAATGGATAGCCTTTACAAATTCTCATCAGCCACTTTGTACCCAGTTAGAATAGACAGAGTGACAGAATTCCAGCTTAATTAGTCCAGCTATTAAAATGGGAGGTCAGATCCTCACCTAGTATTAATGGAAGCTGGTGGAGCTATGTTAGATTGCTGTTCATTTGGCAGGTTTAGCAATCAAGGCTATGGGGAAATCAGCAATATGCTTTTTCGTGTCTGTGAATCTTTACTGTTGCTAGTATGTTAGCAGTCATTCAGGCTCCAAAAATTAACAGAAACTCTCCAAGCTCATCATCTGACAATGCTGACTTCAGCGTAACCCTTGCCATGATAGTAGTGCAGTTAGCATGTTGTGCTTACACTCCTCACTGAGTAGCCCTTAACACTTCTCATTCGTTAGTTTGCTTGGGTTTGTTTTAAAAGCTTTCATACGGTCCCTCAAAGTGACTTCAGCATCCCTAGGGCAGTGTTAAGTCACAGTCTGCCTTGTGTGTAAAGAAATTCTCTATTTTACATTTTTTCCTTCAGCACTGATCTGAATAAAAGCACCTACTGACAGTTTTAAAAATGCTTGAGCATTTTAGATGGTCACAGTACTGTAATGAACCAGGATATTATTACACGTTAGTTAAACTTTTTCTTAACGTGCTAAAATTGGGGTTCTCTAAAGTATTTTTGCTTCACGCTTTGAGAGATTTCATTAATTCAGATATAAGAATACTTTTTTTTAAAGAGGTGTGTGTATTTTAAAGCATAAATTACTGAGTTGATTATGCAAAGATTACCGTATGAACATCTTTGGCTTGTATTAAGCAGCAGATCGGATTAAATTATCATATTGATCCTTTCTGGTTTTGACAATCTATGAAAATGAATCCGGTACAGCAAGGAGAATAGGCAGCCTCAGTTTACTCTTATGTAAAGAGATGCATGATATGCGCAGGAGCAGATTAATGGATTCTCTCTCAAAATAATAAATAAAACTAAGCAATCCTCTTTATGACTAAAAATGTGTTATCACCTATGTTTTGAGGCTAGCGAAAAAGCCTCCTTAATAGGATTCCTCCTAACAACATCTCCTTTGAAAAGACGTGTGCATAAGACATTGCCAAGGTAAATTTCTCTCACAAGTCTAATACCATTAGTCTGCCAAGAAGAAAGCAGAAATTATTGTGGAGGAAGTTTTAGTTTCTGCTGCCTTCAGAAATTAGAACAAGGGGAAGGAGAAAGCATTAATGGTATTGAAAGAAAATATTTCTGTACGGGATGACAGTTAATAGAGCAGTATTGACCTCGGTGATATTTCTTATGCTCTCTATTGTAATATTACACTTAAGGAGCTCCTTCATTAATGTGGGATATTAAACAAAGATCCTGTGTTATAACATCAAGAGTGAACGTTGAAGTCTCTTCTGAATGTCAACTCTTTTCTATGTTTCAATGTATTATGAGGGAGTTCAGTTTCTAGTGCAGATATTTTTTGGAAGTGTCTCTTTTCCTCTGCTTTTCCCTCCTTTCCCCTTTTCTTCCTCCCCCTTTCCCTCTTTTCTCCCCCCCTTTCCTCTTCCACTCCTTTCCGCCTTTTCTTCGCACCTTCTCCCCTTCCCACCTTCAGTTTCTCCCTTCCCCTCCCGCTTTATTTCCTCCTCCCCCCACCCCCTTTTCTTTCCCCCTTCCCCCTTGCTATCCTATTCTTTCATTCATTCAACCTGTGCTTGGTTTAATATGTACTGGAACCTGTTAAATCTCCTTGGAAACAATAGAAACTAATCTCTAAGTGGTGTTGGTTTTCATAAGTAGGCTTCTTTCTTCCTAACCAAAATGTGTCTGGATAGCCCAGTTCACACATTAGAACTGACAGCCCAATTTGTCTGCCTAAAACACGGCTCATGACTATCCGCTCTCTCTAACTGATGAGGAAGGACAAACTATTCAACTGCAGGTTAGTGTTTGTAGTGAGCTCAAGAACTAGCATTTCTATTCATCCATTTATAAATACTCAAGAAAAAACAAATATTGGAGATGTGGATATTCTTACTGGATGTAGAAACAACACGAAAGTACCTACAGCTAAGACCAACTGTTGGCCTCCTGAGAAGTTCTCATAGTACTTGTGTTGCAGTGTTGTGCCAGTCTGGTTTATGTTCTGCCTCTGACCATTTTTGCTCCCCGTAATCTCATTGGGAATGGAACAGAGAAGTCCCAGAAATTCACCAGACTCGGTCTTTAAACAAAATTTCTGTCTTTCTAGATACAATTTTGGTTTGCAGTTGTCCCTTTATACAAATACTCCATTTTCTTAAAAAAGGCAGTATGAAGTCAATGCAGAGAAAGCAGTATCATTTATATGTCTGTGTTTGAGAACATTTTACATTCCTTGGCTTTCCACAGATCTGTGAATGTACTTTTTTTGACATTAGCATCTGCAGATCTGAAGTCAAAGCTGTTTGCTGGCCCGTTCATCTGCAGCTTCCTTGGGATTAGGTGTTAGTCTTGATTCTGCTGCCACAGTCGTCACTGGTGAGAATCCCAGTGACTGCAGTTGTTTGCAGGGTTAGGCAAGCATCAACGAAGAATGCATTAGGCCTATAGTTACTCTTCAGTTTTGTTATTAAAAATAGTGAGTTTTAAAGATTCTGAATGGGATTGAAATCTGCAGTATTGTTCTTAGTGCACATACCTTACCTATTAATTCCTCACAATTAGGAGTGGTTTCTGCAGATTCACAAACTTACTTAGATTGGAATACTATTAAAAACTAATCACTTTATGATGAGAAAATATTAGTACAATCTGAGGTTTTTAACTGAACATCCTCATTTGCCATATTTCTTCTTTTGATACTAAAATAAGCAGTATTTTTCTAATTTTCTCTAAATTATTATTTAATTTTTTAAAAAAGATATTCAGTGGATCTAGTCCCTGTGAATAATAGCTTATGCACTGAAAGTACAGTGACAGCAATATAAGTGTAAGGGAAGGTAGAGGCAAGTCTGAAGGATGCAGGACTGTGTATGAAATGGCATCTTTTCCCATGAGCTCCCAGATAGATAGCTGCTTTTCATTCTTGGTCTTTGCCACCCGTAAACAAATACATCAATACGGCACTGCCATTTATTGCAGAGTGCTTGAATTCTTATATGTGGATCCTGCCCTATGTTAACTAGGGGTTATTTTGTAATGAGTGTCATTAACGTTATTTGTATTCTTCACTTTTCTGTTTCATCTGTGCAAATACTTGCAGATATTTCCTCTGCTTGAGGGGAACAGGTTTAGCATCTCAGGTAGAAGGTGCGTTTAGCAGTGATGCATGTGCGTATCTCTAAAATGCCACTTTGGAGCCAACCCTTTTTTGTGTTTACTTAGCCCTTACTTGGGCAGCACTCGCATCTCAAGAAGACTTCCGCTGTGTAAAATTTTAGTAGAAACAACAGGATATATAGCAGGGTTATTTGGGGTGAAGCGCTGTGATGTAGGTGTTGCTAAATAGAACCCATATGGCAGATGTACAGGAAGACGTTTGCTGATTGGGATAGATTGGCACCAAAAAGCTTGGACGTTGAGGCAGTTTCTTGGCCTCTTCGCTCAGTTAAAGCAATGTACATGTTGAAAAACTCTAAAATTACCATCTGCTTTTTACCCCTGACCTCCTATAGTGCTATCCCTCAAATATTTCCCACTTCTAAATCTCTGCTGTCCTGCCAAAAAAAAAGTTTGAATGTATGTGGTTTATTTGGGAAGTTAATGTAACTAAGCCAGTCTTCCCGCTGGTCAGTTACTGTCTGTTTTTAAGCTGGGGATGTTTTTACTAGTGGTGAGTCTTTGTCACTTCTACTCACTGAGTCACTATGTGAGGCTGAAATATTATTTCATTTGCAGTTTGTAATCTGGCTTTTGTGGTTGAAAATCAACAGCCTGAAATCTGAAATAAATATCATCTTCAGCAGTAAAGTGTCATTATGTCAAATTTTGCCATGCTTACTAGCTATTCTGATAATAGATCTGATCTAATCAGCCTTTTCTTTTTTCTTTTTGTCTTCTTTTTCTTTCTTTTTACTTTCTTTGGGTATTTATATGACAGAGAAGGGAAACTAAGGGAGGAGTCTGTTTCCCTCATAGTAGTGACTTAATATAGCTATTAATCTTTATAAATGAAAAACATAGCTTTATTTTAAGCCTCAATAGTCTCTTATTAGATTAATGATTCTGGAGAAAGTTAAACGCAAGCTATGTTAAATATAAGCACTTACTGAATAATACCAATATTTTCCTATTTGCTCTTTATTGTTCCAATAAGGTTAATATGTTTATCCATTTTTCTTTTAAGTACCTGATTTGAGTTCTCAGGTTCATGAGGTATAAGATCATGTGTCAATATGATTTACAGTTTTAGTGCAGCAGAACCAAAATCAACACTCTGTACAACTTGCTTGCATGGGGTCTTATTGCAGTCCATGTTAAAACAGTTAATTATTAAAATAGTCAATTTAGAGAAATTAAAATATTTTCTAAAAGAAGGTCCACGTGATACTGTTCTATAATCAGCTTAACTCCAGTCTGTGCTGTCAGTGGCAGAATTGTTGGTGTCCTGCAAATGTTTTGCAGCAAAACTGCTTGACTAAAAAGAGAATATTGGTAACTTGCTACATGCTGAGCACGTGCAGACTCTAGAAATCAACAAAGAATACAAGACCATCATCCTCGTCTTTTGTCTCCTTCTTTTCTTCCCTCCTTTTTTTCTAGCCAAGAGGTAGTCCGTACAGCAGTGCTGTTCTTGTCATTTTTAGTCAGCCACATCAAAATTATTTATTTCATCACCATTGCCCTTTGTCGCTTTCTAATACTCCTTTGCAGTCCTGTGGATGGCTGACTGAAGAAAGGCTTTCCAGACGGGCAATGTCTTTCGTTACGGTCTGAATCAATCAACAAATCGGTCTTATATCATTTGTTAAACAGTTGTACAGCCACATGTTGCTTTTCATGACAGTCTGCCAGACTGGGTTTACAGTGGTGTGCAGTGTTGACATTTCCTAACTTCAATCTCATTTTCCTATTTTCTGTAATTTAATGAAAGGTTAAGAAACAGGCACCTTTGATTTCATTGCGTGGCAATCCCAAGGGTTATCTGAAACATGAGAAGAGGAACATATTTGTCATAAGTCACCAGAACTACTGCGTTTCTGGATACAGTGTGTAGAATCAGTTAAGATGACTTAAGAGATGGCATAATTACACTTTGGATGCAGATTGAAGGTGACTGTCCATGATCACTGAATGTTAGGAGAGGTCTTCCTCTGAACTGGTTTTTAAATTCACAAGCCACTTGCTGGTTTCCCTGTCAAATTTTTAATGAAAGCTCTTAAGCTTCCAATTTCAAGACAGATGAGACTGCTAAATATTGAAATAGGAAAATGAAGGTTTACCTTAAAAAGTAGAAAGCTGTGTTAAAATACCAGTGTAAAGGTATTTCTTTTTTGAGTTCTCGCTCAAAGATATACTAGAAAAGTTTCTGCTAATTTATACCTCAGCTGAAGGATCAGGCTGAGGAGGGAAGCTCTAAGTGTGAAGATCTTATTGTAAGGGGACTGATTACGCTCCTCCTTTTCAACAATCCTCAAGCATCACACCAAAATACAAATCTCTGACTGTATTTCAGACAAAAAGAGAAGCTGGAACACCTTTGAGCTGGGTGTGTACAGGTGTAGTCTTTGCTGATGCTTTTTGTCTGACAGAGCATGCCACATGCCCCATTGCTTGGTCTTGTGTGAGATGCATAGGAATGCAGTAATCAGAGAACAAAGCCATAGACTAGCTAAGATGACATAAGATTCTTCTTTCTTCTCTTTTTATCTTCTCTCATTTTCATGATTTTCTATTCTTTTTCCTTTTCATACCACAATTGTATTGGAAGAATTCTGATGAGAAAGTAGTTGCTGTAAGCACATATCCTTCAGGCAGTCTTTTGTTTTTTTTCTGGCCAGGTGAGAGGGAGAATCATTAATTTCTTGAGGTTCTTGTTAACTGACCTGCACTATTTTGTGAGTACTAGTCAGGCTGAATGATTGTGTTTCCTCCTGGGCATCCTGATGTTGCTGGAGGTATCCATACTGGCAAGATACTTCAGCTCATCTCTAATTAAAATACTTGTTATGAAGTATTCTTAAACACGGCTGCTTAATGAAGTTAGAAAAAGCATTTGAATGCAGAGTGTGAAGGCTTCAAACATTGGAGTTCCTCTCTAGGGAGATGTGTGCAATCAGAAAGCATTCTGAATGCTTGCAATCCATCCCATTTTGTTCCCATTTGTTTTGTCTAATTTCCTGCTTTTTTTAATGATAGTTAGCTGAAATAAGTCCTCTTTCCCTCCTCTACACAGTTCTCTCCCCCTTTATGGAATAGCCCATGACACGTGCCTGTAAAGTGGCTTCTTGGGAATTTGCAAGTCTTTGAATGTGTTATCTGATTAAAGGGATGTATGTGTCTTTAATTCTCATCTGCAGTTCCACCTTTGACCCCATCTGTTAAAGTGGAAAGGAGTTGAGAGTCAGCGAAGTCCCAGATTCAACCCAGATATCCTGCAGTGTGCACGTTTGAATGCTTTAACTCTTTGGTTGCCCCTGGAAACTACATACTTAATTAAGTGACAGGTTTGATTGGAAAACATGGTGGGTCTGATATGGGGCAGGTGAATTGTTAATTTGTTGATATGCTTAAGGTAGGATAATTTAGTTCTGGCTTCACCTTTTATATTAAAGAGCAAGCGAACATATAGTTGCAAGACAAATAGATATGATATCTGGTTTGTGTGTGATTTTTTTTTTTTTTTTTTTTTTTTTTTTTTT
>Ga0065711_1035250_pt1 | contig 22579 bp, 11 predicted proteins | sample Hoacrofraction12_FD_59098 | JGI IMG/M metagenome (GOLD analysis project Ga0065711, IMG submission 59098) | Hoatzin crop microbial communities from Cojedes, Venezuela - Epithelial fraction 12 v2 (version 2) | ecosystem: Host-associated > Birds > Digestive system > Esophagus > Crop | place... | reverse complement strand
TCCTCTGCAGCCTGCTGTAGGTGACCCTGCTTCGGCAGGAGGGTTGGACTAGATGACCCACAGAGGTCCCTTCCAACCCCTACCATTCTGTGATTCTGTGATTCTGTAATGTCCTGCCCATTTCATAAATAAAAAAAAAAAAAGGCTTGCTTTTTATGTTAGTTTCTTTTGCCAGTGATAGGTGTGTCCTGAAACCACCTTGCAATTGTGTTCCCAGTGTTAGTTACAAAGCTCAGTAACCCAACTGTGTTTACAAATGGACTTGAAATGCTGGTTACAATTAACTTAATGTTATGCTAATGAAGATAGAATGAAAAGATGCAGAGCTGACACAAGTGTTCTGGCAGTCAAAAGAACTGGGATGAGACCATTAGGAAAAGTGAAGTGTTATGGTAAAGGATAAAGTTCTATTGAGATACAAGAATTAAGCAGGTGTTGAAATCCCAAAGGTGATAAAGACTCTCCCAGGGCTTTAGGTGTATGTGAAGTATATATGTAGAGTTAGAGAAGAATTATATGTATCTATAATTGCGTGGCGGGGGGGAGGTGGGGTAATTAGCTGGTTCGGGTTAATTGGAGCCCGTAGGAGCAACTGCGATGGCAGCAGGGGGGCAGTTGCCCACCCTGGGGGGCAATTGCGGTGCCGGGAGGTGGGGGGGGGACACTGGCACGTTCCAGGGGCAATCGGTGTCTGGATTGGGGGGTAATTGCAGGGTTGGGGGAAAAGTGGAGTATTATCATAAAGGATAATGTTCTATTGAGATACATTAATTAAGCAGGTGTTGAAATCCTGAAGGTGATAAAGACTTTCCCAAGGCTTTAGGTATATGTAGAAACCTTTACGATATGCCTTTCTGTTACCTCACTGGAAGATGACATTTATCATAAGACTAACAGGTATAGCAAGTTAAAAATATCACTTCTCATTTTGGCCCACATTTTCAAGGGCAATAATTTCCATTGTAAATGGTGCCATCTGACATACTTCATTTCCTGTAAATGTGGGATGTTAGTGTAAGATGGTGAAAAATTGGTCCTGTAAGGGTGATAATAGCCATGTAGTTTATTGATAACCTTGAGTGAGTGAGATAGTCAAGTATCTGAAGGCAGATTTCTTTTTACCCTCTTTGGTATGTTTTGTTTCTTTCTGTGCTGATGTTCTGAGATTGTAGAAAATTTCAAAGTACAAGTAAATACTTTACCAAGAAATCTTTAGCAGCCTTTTTTTTTTGAACTAAAATATCACTGGTGATGTCACAAGTAATCACACTTTTTGGTTTTGGTTTTGCTTTTTGTTTTTGTTTTTGCTTCTGTTTTTTAACCTATGAAATATTGCTTTAGACAATACTGATTAAGGGTGAATGTGTTTCACAAAATTTGTAGCCTGATTGGGAGAAAAACCCTCATCACTATTCAACATTTGCAGTTGGCCTGTAACTTGAGGATCGTCTGTTACGATACCATTGCGTGTGTACACAGTCTTTCACCTGAGTAGTATTAAAGAAAAGTTTGCACAGTGTTTGTCTGTCTTCACGCACAAACATAGACAGACAGAAAATGACAAGGAGGAAAGTAACAGCAACAATATCAGCTATTTCAGTACCATTTTCAAGGTGAACAGGGGGTTAATAAGAAATCTTACACTCAAACATTTTCACCATTCCATATAAAAATCTTTTTGTAGTTACATATTCTGCGAAATTTCCTTTAAGTATAAATGTATTTCTGGGCAATCACTGAGAAATATAAGAGACTCACTTTGATAATCTTCCTAATAGACTGTGGTAGACAACTTGAAGTAGGCTGAGATTGTCACAGTGTTTTAAAATATCTTGCGCTCTTTTTCATTGTGAAAAGCTTGTGGATCAAATAAAACTCAGTGCCCCAGACTAAAGATCATGAAAACATGCACTTCTCTTTTTTTTCTTTTCAGCCGATTTAGAAACTATAAAAAGACCTTGTTATTGAAGGAAACTCAAAGTCAGCACAAATCCTTGAACAAAGCCATTGAATCCTACACAAAAATACAGATGAACAAAAAGAAGGGAGAAGCATTTGGAGTAAATATATACCTTCTGTTCAGGTAGTTGGGAGGAGGTTTTCATCCCTTTTGCTTTTTGTGGAAAAATTCAGAGCAGTATGAAAGTACTTTGAAAGTGAGAGAAAAGGGAAAAATAGGACTAAATGCATCCTGAAAAATCCTTCTGCTATTTACAAAAGTAATTGCTAGCTCATTTGTGTGTATGAGAGTGTGTGTGTTTGTGCATCGTGAAAAGGGAAAAACATGAAAGAAATGACCTTGATCGGGATTCAGTCCGCACCCCTCTGTCTTCTAATTTGGCTGTTCCATCAGCCGATGCATTAAACCTGCTGCTTTTTTGAGAAAATATCATTGTCAGCCTACCCTGCTCTCTGGATAAAAAGCTTTTAACAAAAGCCTAGCATCCTCTTCGATGGCCTACTCATATATTACTTAAGTATAAAACAGAAACATTTGCAACATTAGTGCATTCACTGTTCATTCTTCCTGGCTTTAATTTGCCATCCCAAAGATTGGGCTTTTTTTTTTTTATTAAAAAGCATTTCCTGAAATGGGGGAGGGAGGGAAAAATCCTCTGGGTAACCCAGTTTCCATACTCATAATTTCTTCTTATGTTAGTCAGGACTTCACAGTATGTGTTGACTACGCTAAAGATAAAATATACCGAAACAGGTCAGACATAAGACAACATTAAAAAAATAATCTGTTTAATCAGCATCTATTTTTTGTAAGCCTGTATGATATCCCCATTTAGATACTACCATCATTTTAAATCTATTACTTTTCAGTTGAGTCTGCACCAAGCTGTCAGCTAAACTGATTTACCCCTTACTTGCTTAAATTTAAAAATTATTTTGCTAAATATGAGCAGTTATTTGTGAGCACCATTTTTGTTTGAAGTCCAAGTCCCATACATTAATGAAGCCTGCAGCCAATGATAGAGTCCTTATTATACAGCATAAAAAGAACACTTATCAGCAGCCAATTATCGTGTTACCTATTTTGAAACAGAACTCTTCAGGGGAAATATATCAATGAAACTATTCTACATGCTTGTTAATAGCCATAGTCTTCAAATGAACAAAAACGAGTTAATCAAAAGGCATTATAGAATGTTTGAAATTAATGGGAGGCTTCCATAAACTAAAATAAGGAAGGTGTTTCACCCATGATACCAAATCTATACTCAAGTAAGTTTATCTTATCAAGGAAATGTACTGAATTTATCACTTTAAGGAACTACAAAAGTGAACAGCTTTTTGAGACCCCTCAGCATTAAAGAGTGCTGCCCCTGACTAGACCTCTGAAGAGATGAAAAGGCAGAACTAAAACGTGGTTTGCATCAGCTGTTCCAGATTCACTGGCCTTGAAGTTTATGAAGTCATAAACATAGGGTCAGTGATCACTGAATCTCACTTATTGAAAAAGGAAGACCTAGACTCAGGAAAAGGAGTCTTCACCTGACCATGTACTCACACATAGGTGTGTAAAAAGAGTTCCTTCATCCCTGCAGGACACAGCTCCTTAGGGCAGTGAACTTAGTCACGTAACACATTGCACTTCTCTCCAGGCCTTGACTGAGCACTTTTGATTAATATCAACTAGTCTGGATGATGATTTAGCTATTTTTGTAAAATTATTTGACCACCACAATTAACTAGGAATATCACAATAAAAGGTAGCAGTATAGAAATTGGAAGACAGCTAGCCTCCAATTCTGGAGGAACAGAACAATAAAAGTCCTGTGTTTTTCAGTCCAGACAATCCAGAACAAGGATTGTCTCTGTTGTACTCTGAATTCCAATTAGACTTCACGTTTGACAGGATGACAAGTGCAGAGAGTACACTCCCCTCACTGCAGTCCAACAAAACCTTACTCTTCCTTAGCAAATGTATATCATATAGTATAATTCAGAATAATTTTCATCTTCCCATTCCTGACTGCTGATTATAAATATTACTATGACAATTATTACTCGTATACCTAAATTCCAGTCTCAAAGTACTAGCATGTTTTCCACAGGATGTGCCATAAACAATGTGAAAATACCGTAATTCAAATACCTTGCTGCTGTTCTTGGTGACCAGAAAAGATGTACATTCTTTCAAAGGACAGAGCCTCTCATATGAACTCGAATCAAAATTTATCAAGGTCTTTCAGTAATACCCAGAGACATCTAAGGAGCAAATTCTGGAAGACATCTTGAAAGATCTCATTTGGAAAAGAAACATAGCAGTTTGTGTTTTGTTTTCCACTGGCCTTTATTCTGAATAGCTCAACAAAAAGAAACTATCTTTTTCATGTTAAAGACCTTGTGTGCCAGCACAGGATGGATTCGCATAGTGCACAAAATCAATGTATATTTGTGAACTGCTTAAATACATTTTTAAGCAGCGAATGAAGAACACCTCTTGAAAATTTGAATCAATGCTAATGGATATGTGGTGATATCAAACAGATAAAAATAAAAACAGTGAGCTAAATTTCTTACTGCCTTCTGCTGTTTGCAGGTATTTTGCAAAAACAATGTACGACGCTATCAAATCATATTAAATGCTACACTCATATCTGAAATACAAGTTGATTATACCTGAACAAAAGAAGGAAATAAAATTTACCTGTGTTTTAAAATAAGTGGGGTAACTGACAGCATTTTTCCGCTTCCTCATCATGCATGTAAATCACTACACAGAACACTGTACAGAGACTAACTGGAGTTCAGCCATGCCTCTCTGTTACACCAATATAATTCAGGCAACACGAATGGTCCAGGTGGTAGGCCATTTACATGCTTCTTAAAGCCCTGCTGAATGTTCATAACATCCTGTTTCAACATTACACAAATAAAAATGGAGGCCTAAATATTCAATAGGATCAGTTATTTGCCTAAGATAATATCCAAGGCACATTCGTTGTATCTTCCATTTGTAAGAAATTAAAACACTGGTTGGTATTTTCTTCTTTGATACTTCTTATTAAATCAAGCTTAGCATGACAAAAACTGATAAAATAGCATTGCAAATCTTTGATTACACATTTCTCAGGTTACTGAGATGCTTCAGTGACTGCCTGGAGCAGATACTTTTGCCTGAGGTTGCATGGAAATTTAGTAGCAGAATTTTCTGGGGTTTATGAAATGATATATTTTATACAGGAAAAAAGAATGTCGTTTCAAGCTTAGAAAGCTGATTTTTCATAATGTCTTATTATGAGAACCTGATGATCACGTATCAAAACCTTACCTAACAGACTAAAGCTTTAGGAAAACTGGGCCTAAATGCTGCTTGCTAATAATTGGAACAGTGATATTATGCTCGGATAAAGAAACACTACCAAAAGTTCGCAATAAAAAGTATTTCTTCTCAGTCTTTGAGCAGTGTTACTCTCTTCAGACAACTGTAGTTCCGCTCTTGTGTAGGACCAGCCAGAAATGTCTAAAACATTGAGTATTAAGCACTATAAACCAGAGCCAAGTAAATTTTTTAAAAGGGATATTATCACATTTAGTATCTTCCTCTGCTCATGAGATACATAGATTTCCCCCTCAATGTATTAGTTGTTCAGGGGTTTTTTCACATCTTGTCTCTGAATTATTTACAAGTTAACCTTTTTATTTATATGTTCTAACACTGTTAATGTTTGTATTAGGTACCACTATCTGTAATAATTATTCATGTGCATTTATTATTCAACAAGTGATATTTATACAGATTGATAATGACTGGTCAGATCAGTCATATTACAGTTTGTCTATTCCTTGTTGAACCATTTTCATATTTTTTGAAGCACATTTCAAATCTTAAATAGGTACTTTAATAAACGTGAGTTTAAATGTGATTTTTACAGGAAACTTCTGAATTAGCCTTTAGGAAGAAGAAAGAAGTCATTCAAATGATGTACAACTGGAGTGGGCAATGCCTAATATACTTTCACAGCTGAAGAAAAAAAACAAGTTAGTCCTGCTTTTGCAATAAGCCCCATATGAGCAGGTGCTGGCACCTACACAGATCTCCGAAGGCGATGTTGTCCTGTTGTGGTTGTAGCACTATTGTCATCATAATCCATAATTTCATGCTGTTTGGTTAACTCGCACAGGAATTCACAGTTCCTTAAATATTTAACTGAAAGAATTATTTGCCTGTTATAATCTTCAGAACCAAATGGGCTGACTTAGTGTTCTGCATGAAGCGTACTGAAAACAAACATACAGAAAGTCACACTGTTTTCAAGAACAGAGCTGCCAAATTTTGTTCATATTGACTTTCAAGGACCATATTTCTCTTTAGTTGCAATTATTTAAACACCTGCTGAGAAGAGCTAGTTGCAACATGAAATTCGCTGAAGTTGTTTCTAGTTCACTGTGTTGGGAAAAGCAAGTGTTTTCATATGCGTGAATATGTCTTGTTTATCTTGTTTTAAAAATGCTGTTTTTTTCAAGTGTAAAAATTTCCTTTTCATTTCCTCTGTTTTGTCAATAAATACAATGAAATAGTCGGAGTCCACAGTTTGTTTATTTAAGCTTTTTAAATATTTTTTTCTCTTCTTTTTTTCTTTATTGCATTTCAAGTTTTGTGTATGGAAACATTTTGAAACAAGTAAGAAAATGAACAGTACAATTTCATCTCTCCTTCTTAAACATTTCGTAATGATCAGAGTTAAAAGTGCAGAGTTTAACTGTTCTTTTTTCTATGCTATTTTCTAAAAATGGAGTTTAATTTTTCATTTTCTTGATCTTTCTTTTTCCAATATTTTGAGAAAAAATATCTAAGGTGCCTTAGTGTTTCTTTCCTTCTCTGGATCTAAACCTCAGTTCTTCTTTATTAATAGAAAAAGCTTGACTTACAAGGGTACAGAGGTTGCTGTATAGTATTTCTTATTCAAGAAACACCCAAAATACTGTATTATTCAATTCCTTTTTTCAAAACTTCCTTTGATATCTGCCTGAGATTTTAAACCCATATTGTATATTGCCAGAGTGAAGAGAGTCAATGGTGTTATACAAAGAAGGATGAGAACGGCTAGCGCTTTTGGAGAGGTTCATGGGGTGGGTTTTTTTCTTTTTTTTTTTTTTTTCTTTTTTCCTCCCAGCAGCATTTATTATTGTAATAAATTGGGAATTCCCAGTCTCCTACCTTGAAGGAATAGTAATGATTAAACAGTGATCCAAAGAGATTTCTACAATCATTGATGACTCTCTTTTGGACCTGTTCATGTCTACGCCCTACTAAAGAGAATCATGATACAGACTCTAAAAAAAACCTGATGAAACACTATTATTTCTACGTATCAAGACACAAAAATCTCCAATGAATATCAGCTATGTCTAAGAATGGATGTGTATGAAAAGTGAACTGAACTAGTAGTTAAATTTCACAGATTGGGCATATTTAATCATCTGAAATGTAGGTAAATGCATTGCAAATTACAGAGATTATGAAAATGGCTTACTACCTTCTCCCTGCAGTGGTGCATGTGTTATGACATTGCAAAGGGTTTGTAAAAACTGGTGAGCTACTGCAGATATTTATTCTTTACTCACCATGTATTTCCTTGCATCTAATAGGAAGTGAAGATTCCTTGTGTCTTGCACCAAGGTAAGTTTTTAAACATTTTTTTCTGATTTAATTAATGTTTTTAAGGGGAAAATGTTTGAGTGAGCACTCTGCTGGGACCTCCATATATCTTATCCCATTTACTTCCTAATCACATAAAATGAAAATGCAGAGCTGTCATATTTACTTCGTAATCAGACAGCAAGTGTCAGACTGTAATTCGGATCTAGTCAGAATATTTTCTGTTATTCACCTTATTTAATAAACTGCCACTTGAAAGAGGGAGTGATGAGCTTTCACACAATGAATGAAAGGAAAGCTATGTCTTCTTCCTTTATTATGCATGCTACATTTGAAGCTAATGAAGCATAACCTCTGAGCTGATATTTTTATAGATGAAAGAGACATTATGTTACATAGTCTATTTATTTCATCAGATTGTCTGTAGCCAAGACAAAACACAATGATTGCCTTGCACTTCATATCTGACAATTGACGAGTATTCTTGCTGATGTCTTGTCTAATAGTTTTCTATTCTTTGCACACTCAAGGTTCTAAGGATGAATGAAAGAGCAAGGGTGAATTGCATGAAAGATAATGGTATATTTTAATTAAAAATGACTGTGGAAATAACTCTGACTAATCATTTTTTCCACTTTTTCATTTTTTTCCCCCTTCATATCATATGCTGCTTAGATATTACTCTCCCCACTCCTTTTCTCCTTCTTTCTTTTTTTTTTTTAAGAACTGTATCTTTAGCTAACTTTGTTTCCATGGGGATTTTATGACTGTGTACAAAAAGCCCACCCAGATAATAATTTTAGGTAAAACTTCAGTCTTTGTAGCATACAAGACAGTTTTACCTATTAAAAGAAGTCAAAAGGAATAATATATGACATAACAAGAACAACAAAATACTGATCACTGTGCTAGTATGAGGCCAAGAATGGTTTAAGCAAACTGTACATTCGGGCATGTAGTTTAGTAGGTGAATGCTGTGTTACCTGCTTTTTGTCGTGGCAAAAAAAGGAATTATACGTATAAATTTTCAATTTATAAATAAAATGTATTTTTATAAGCTACTGCACTGATTTCTTAACGATACAAGTTTTGCTAGAAAGAAATGTGTAAGAGTCATAAACATGTCTCCATTAATAGAGCTTCCACAATTCTTGAAGAATCAAAGAAGTATTGTGCATATTTTTAGAGAATTTTCTGATTCTCAGCTGGAGTGCCCTGAGAACTCCATATGCATTTGCTGGAGTTCTAATTTCTTTGACTGAAAGTGAGAGGGTTTTCCCCATAAACAATACCTGTCAATTGATTCAAATCAAATAGAGAGTGCAGGGAAGTGCCAAACCTCACAGCTCACAGTGGTAACTGGAGAACATGAAAGGAGAGTACCATTCAGCCAATTTTCCTCTCCAAATAGTGGACCTCCTGCTGCAAGATTTTACAGATGATGAATGTTTAAATGTTTTCAAAAGTTAATGAACAAATTAAGGGTGAGGAATCCACTGTTTGCTAGTTTGTTTGTTATTCAACTTCTAAGTTAAAAGGTAACATGTCATATTTGGTAACTCCTGGACAGACTGTTGGAGTCTGGGAGAGCACCCTGGAGAGGTACTACTGCAGGCATCTGCCTTTGACAGCTGTTCTATTGTTCTTCTTGATTAGGGATAAAGAATTAAAATACTTCATACAGCTTTGCCCTGCAGGAAGACTAATGACTAAATGATCACAGGAGGAAAAAAAAAAATTTTAAAAGAGGAAGAAGAAGGAAGGGCCAAAGTGCCAGGGCCGCAAAAACAAGACACTGGCAGAGACACTGAACAAAGCACTCTTGTCAGTGACCACTTCTTCCTGAAGCTGTTTAAAGGTGCACAGCAGTGTCTCTACCCAGAATCAAGACGGGAATAGAAATAGGCTCCAGGGTTACCAGGATCCCCTGCCACGCTTCCTTGTTCTAGTGCTTAGTCATGGATCAGAGATGAGCAAGAGACATCAAGGATGTCTAGCGATTAGGTGGGTGACGATTACAACCTACTGAGATAATGTGTATCAGGAATGGACTGTTCCCTGATACATGTGAGTTACATGTGTGTCAGGGTCTCCTGGTCATTATCCCAGAGCCAAGGGTGCTTGTGGATACTGTTCTAAATATTTAATTGAGAAGAGATTAGCATTGTCTCATGAAATATGTCCAGAAGTTCCACCCTTTGTGGGCTGTAGAACCTGCCCACTAAATAACAAAAATTAGGCAGGTTAGATTTTACTTCTTTTATAGGGCACTGCTGGAGGCACAACACTGGAGAAACGGACCTTTGAACTGACCTGATATTGTCATTCTTGTGACCTTAAGACAAATTCTGCCAGGGAAAATGTCAACTTAACTGAGTGTCAGAGAATATTTGTAGTGAAGGAAATACACTGTAATTTGTAAAGCTGGGTCAAACAGTGTTTCATTCACATTTTCTAATAGCATGTCTCTTTTTAGGGCATATATGTTGAAAATGGAAAATAGACTTGATGCTCAACCTCACAGGTGAACCATGGGTGTTGACACTCTGATGTTGAATGGGATGTTAAGTTTTCCAGAAATTTCAGACAAAACACTTTCTTTTTTTTTTCCTTTTGCACCACCCCCCCCACCTCCCACAAGCAAGCACAGCTGAAACATTCAAATTTCTAAAGCAACCAATCACAGAAAGCAAATAAATGGAAGGTAACCTTTCAACAGGGGAAAACTCAGATCTGGTGAGTGAGACAGACTGGAAGTAAAAGTCTGAAAACAAGTCTCCCCTCTGCCAATTGCATACTTGTAATGTTGATTTTCCATCTGATCTTGCTTCTACAACAACAACAATGAAATTTTTCTTGTCTTGCAGAAATCTTCACACATTCCACCCATTCCCCTTTCCTCACTGCATCTGTTTTCTACCCTGTTTACCAGAGTCTCACAAGATCTATTGATGCTACAGGCTCTATACATTCACTAGATCTATGCCCCTTGTATTCCCCTATCCTCTTCCCAGGAGCTTATTCCATATGAATTTACTGAGGTATTTTTAAAGAAAACTCCTCTCTCAAGATCCACTTGACTTAGTGGGCAGCGTGGTGCACAAACTGGCACGAGATGAAAAAATTTAGTCTTTGCAGTGTCACTCTTCTCTTACACCTGTGGCTGTTTTATGTGTCTACTTAGCAAAGTGACTGTGGCTTCCTTCCTCTTTAAGAGCCATGCTGAAGTTAGAGGGGCAAGAAAAATGGGGCTTTTGTGTAAAAAGCACCACACTGAAGATCAGGCAAAACACAACTTTCTTTATTCTGCCTGAGATCTCACATGTCCTTGAAGATGTTTAAGTACCATTCTAGCTGTCTAGACTACAATATATATTTCCACAACAGGAATCAATGGATATTAATTGTAACAAAAATTATAAACAACCTTTATGAAAAGCAGTCTACTACTAAAAAAAATTGAGACTTTACATGTAAATCCAAGACAGGATTTAGATGCAAGAGCAACTAGTACAATTTCTCTAGTGTGGATTTCTATATCATTTATATCTACATGTTTTCATTAATAAGAACCTAATACATGAACAATTTTCCTATAGCCAAACATAAAATAATGTGCAGTTTGATGCTTTTTTCTTTTCTTTTTTCTTATTGATAGTCTGAATACACTGAACTGAGAACACGGCAAAAGAAAATAACCCACCATATATAAAGGAATGCATTGACTAATACAATGATAGGACATATCATACAAAAACTTTGTTTTTTTATGGTTTGGAGATGTCAGTTGTACTTATTTGATACTCTTAATAGTTTCCTTTTATTTTGTTCTATTTTCTCTCTATTTTTGCCTAGCACATCTAAAATTTTTGACTCTGAATGGGTTTGCTTTGGTTTTGTCTATTGTCTTACTTTTTTCTTCACTAGAGAAAAAAAATTCTCTTTACAACTTCAGTATTGTTCAGAAACTCAGAAGTTCAGAAACTCATCAGTTTTCAAGTTCAGTAATGATATTCTCATGCATATACTTATGCATACTTACATTTTATAATCTCATTCTGTCCATAAGAACAATGAGAGATGTCTGTCTGCTTTTTCTCCCATCTTACTTCTATACAAATTTCCTGTGCACTATTGCTGGGCCTATCTGCCACAAAACCATAATTCTGATGCTGGTTACAACAACATCAAACAAGAAACTACAAGTTTTGCAAAACCAAATTGCGTAGTGATGCTTCAAGCTGTGTAATTTTGAATTTCATTTCGTGAGCCAACCCATTCAAAAACTTTTAATAATAATTATTTATTTTTATTTTTCTGGCAGAATGTAACTGTTTGTAGGGCTCTATACATGGATCTGGATATAAGCTATCTCCATGGTAACACATAATTATAACTCTCTATTAGCATCTCTCTCTCACCACTGATAAATATCCAGACAAAGAAACTGAGAGAAAAATAGAAGGATGTTTTACTTGACTGGTAAGTGAAAATGTCTTCCTTCTTAAAGTTAATTTTATTTTCCTTCCTCCATAGTAGTCATAAAAACATTATTTCGATTCTTGTAATTGGATACAAACAGCAGAGAGTAATAAGAGCAACAGTAAAGCCATGAAGGTCAAGATAGCACTCTATATTTCTGCAAAGTATGTAACTTCTGAACAGACTTGTTAATCTGATTCTAAGAACCAGTTTCTTGCTAAGGCCTCAGGATTCTGGACTGTGGTCTATTACACATGTAAATCAATATCTTGCACAAATAATAATAGAAAGAGGCACATTTGTTTTACTATTAGTATTTGTGTAATCACTATATGTGAGAGAGTCATATCACCCTAGACACTTTTCTGGAAAAAATTATGTTTTTTTAGTCCAGTCTACTAGATGAGGCTAGTAATAAAAGGTATGGCTGATGGAACAGGAAAGTGTTGAGCTAAACATATTACTTCATATTTTGCTGTGTGCCATATGCTAAATCATAGGTTATAGTAAAGATATACGAACTAGTAGTGCAGATTCCTCACTGCATGCTGAATGTGGAATATAAAGACAATGACTGACACAGCAAGCAGACATGGAGATTTCACAGAAGTGGACTGTGAGCATGGCCTGATGGATATCTGTTACTGGATAGACATGCCTGGTGACAGAGTACAGAGTTTCCCGAGCTTATAATGATCTAGAAGGCACAGAGTTCAGGCTATATATTCTACACTTGAACATTCTTAAACTAGGGTCACAGAGCAGGATATGGAGTGATAGCAGTACTTCTCTCCTGCATATATCATTTTTAAAATAATTAATTAATCTACCATGATATGATTTCTGACACTGCTTTGGCACTTTTCAGGAAACCGTATTTTACAAAGGTACTTCTCCAAAGAATTTTTGATGCTTTGATTTTAAAAAAAGACAAAATCTGAGGGCTCACAGATCACCCAGTGTCATTCTTTCTTTAATTCTAGCTGATACCACAGAAACACTTTTTTTGATGTCACTGGAATATTTCATATCAGATTCCATGACTTTATGTTTAAAATTGTCCTTACACCCTGAGTATCAATATAATCCACAGAAAGTGGCAAGCAGTAGATGCTAGGTGGATTCCCCACTTTCTGGTGGACACATTACCATTTTAATGTAAACAAGTGAATAGATTTGCATGCATTACTGGTTTAAACTTTCTGTTGTACCACAAATCCTACCTATCTTGTAGCACATTTTTAAGGAAAATAAGAAACCTATTAAGGGTCAGGGGTGGTGGGTTAGACATAGCAGACACTTATTAAGGGGTGTGGTGGGTTAGACACTGCAGCATCCAGACGCCCACCCAGCTGTAACTCCTCCCCCTCCTTCTTCTGTGGTCTTGATGCTCTGTCTGCTGTTTCTCACTTTCTCACCCCATTTTTACCCTTCTCCTCTCTCTGTCCAGCATTGCTACCCTTTCTCAAATGTATTTTCCCTGAGGTGTTGCCATCTTGTCTGAGGGGCTTTTCTGTGCCCTGAGGTGGGTCCGCAGCTGTGTCTGGCATGGAGGAGCCCTGGTCCCTCCTCACATAGGTCACTCCTGAAGACGCCTCCTCTGTTACCAAAACCTTGGCTTCTACGCTCAATACAAGCCACTTCACAGAATTTATAAGATATTAAGTAATGATACTCAGAATTCATCAGTGTGGTCCTTGTTTTTCATCGATCAATTACAAATTTTAATTAAATTTAGGAATATAAACTTATTTTTTAATTCAATTTTTTGGATGTTGGAATTAGAATATTTATAGATCAGAGCCAAGTTAGTTGTTTTACAAGGTGATGTAGATTAACAAACTGACAAAAAAGATAAGCCATTCACATCTATTGAACTAAGTGATGCCCCACAGAATTTAGTGCAGACAATATTATTTCTCCATAATGAGAGACAAAATTGCAAATTTATGAGAAATTATAAGCAATATAGCTAAATCACTTTGCATACTATCAATTATGATAAAAATATTTCTTCTTCTCATACATCGTGAGTGGAATAACAGCAAATGCAAATGTGAAGCAATTTTTATTGAGCTAGGTTTGCATGAGAATGGCTACAATGGGATCAAACCTTTGACCCCATAACAGACAGGGTGAGGAGACGTACAGTGAAAGAAAACAGTAAAGTGAGGGAAATGGAAAAGATCAGTCAGTTTGTCTAATCTTCTAAATTTACTTCTCTGCAGAGGATTTTGTTGTCTAGAGGTAAGACTATTCTAGATGTATGTCAGGGAGTGCTCTCCCAATCCCAACTATTGATGTACACCACAGCCATGTTCTTGTTGCACCGTGTGCTGAGGTCTGGGTCACACTAGCTCTAGTTCTCTCTCCTGGAATCTCTCTCTGCATAGTGGGAACATGGATCACCTCCTGTTATGATCTGGTGCAGTCATAAAGACCAAAAGCAGAGCACAATTGTCATTTATGTCCCATGCCCTTCTATACTGTAGTCCTAGGACCAATATAACCCACGTATGTGCATAGTGAAAGTAGGAAATGCAGTAGCAGAAGAATCTTTTTTCTTTACAGCTGCAGATTCTTGGTCACTTTTTGTTCCAGACTTTCCTTCCAAGGTCTATAAACCTCTCTTTCTCAAAAAAGAAGACACAGAATTTTAATAAGGGGAGTCTGATTGTTTTAAATCTCCTACTAACCAGAAAAACTGATGACAGCCATAGTCTGAAACCTATGAGAGACAGAAAACTAGTGACACAAGTAAATAATGCATTTTCTTCTTTCCTATCCTTTCCACTCCCTTCCTCCCTTCTCCTTGTCTCTCTCCCTCTCTCTCTCCCTCTCTTCCTTCCTTTCTTTGTTCCCTCTTATTTTTTTAAAAAAGTATGATACTTTCAGGAACAATATCATATACAAGTAACCTCCCAAAAAGAATCTTTATACTAAGCCTTCTAGCCTGAAAACAGCTCCTTTACTCCTGCTTTATCTCAGGAAAACAGAGATGCTCTAAAACTTCCTCTCATAATGTATGATTCTATTCCAGTGTGTACACTGTGAATTTCAAACACAAAAAGTTGGCTAGCTCCATGCTGTCTTCCAGACCACATAGTCATGGGATGTTTGAGCCTTGCTTCTCTGTCTGCAAATGGTTTTAATATAGAAAAAGGCTTCAGTTAAATGCTTAGTGCACACAGAATACAGAAAGTCTACTCTGAGGGTCATAGCGAGGTATCATTACAGTCTGACAATTCCTATTGAACTGCTTGGGGGAACAGGACTTGAAATCTCACTTACCAAAAGAAATAGGCATGACATTCCCCACTTCCTTCTTAAAATTGCTATATAGTCTTGATAAGGTTGTCTATACCTCAGAGACCTTTGATTTCAGTGACAATGGAGAAAGTGATATCATGAGCATATTGTCTAACCTGGAAAACCTCTTAAATTTTTTAAGACTTTATGGAAGAATGAACTGTAGAAATATACACTGTGTTACTAATTAAAGTTCTCCTTATTGAGCATATCCTTTCTCTGGGTAGTAGAAAGATATGATGACTTTCTCTTCACTTCTGACAAATGTAGAAAAAACTATATGGAATTCTCTGTCCCAGTGATGAAAAAAATTTTACCAGTTTTTCTCTCAAGGTAAGGTTGAATTAACAATAAGTATCAAATAAGAATATATCAACAAGTATAATGTAGAAATCCAAAAATGTGGCAAAGAATTTTTACAATCATTTGAAATCTAGTGGGTTTACATTTTTAAGAATAATGCAAAAAAAACCCCACTGTTTTCTATAACTGTCTTCTCTCCAGAGTCACCATTGACTCTATGGTGAAGATGGCTTTTCCTGAAGAGTGGAGAACAACAACAACTCAACGTGAGACTGACAATCCCATAAAACAAACAAATTATGAAGTTTCTCTATAAAGAAACTTCATATTGCAGATTTTACTACTCAGCCTATAATGACGGTAGTCCTCTTCTAGGAAAAATAATCATTTCATTTTTGAAATTAAAAGCTAGAATATCCTGACTGCAATTTTATTGCTACCTCTGTTGGTGAACATTGTACAATGACTGCTGTGTTGTCTTCTCCATCCTGCTTACCATGGACTTTTTGTGCGGTTTTACTTCTTTAAGCAAAGGCTTTGATGTTTTCCATTCTTTAAACCCCTCTTATACCAATAAATCAATGACAACAGCCTAGGTGACTTTGTGATAAAACACTAGGGAAACACTAATCAAGGAAGCCAAGTCATAGTCAGCAAGGATATTTCACTATTAAGTTCACATGGAGTTGTACAGACGAAAGTGGGAAAAGCTCACATTCTGGAATTGAAATCCAATGAAACTCATGTTTCAGTTCCTTGTCTCAGGTACACAAACCATTATGCTGGTAAAATAATTTAAAATGCTAATATCCTATGCACTGAGACCTGAATGACTCAGAGTCCAGACCCTTTAAAGTAAGATTCATTGAATTCCAGACAAGTACTGACCACCTGTGGTTGAATCTCACGTAATCTCGTAGCTTTTTATTCTAGAGATTGTCAGCAGTTCAGTTCCCAAATTCTAATCCAAATCCAATCCCAGTTCAGTGGGAGAAGACTGCTTTTTAGCAGACTCAACCAGGAGGCACTAACAGAGTCAAATTTTGAAGGACTAGTTTTTCTAAATTCCTGGTTAGTCAGATTTAAGCAAAGAAAACTCTTGCTTATTTTTTCCTAGGCAAAAATTTTCTATGAATGCAGTCATTTTGAGTGAGTTTGGAAGCACAATCATGAGCCAGAGCTGGGAAGTTCTAAGCATTGCTGACCAGGCACTGTCCCAATATATGAACAAAAGAAAAGGAGGAACATGGGTTTTCAAGAGCATGAATGCTATTATGATGGAACTGACTGACATCCACCACCAGATGATAACAAAAGTCTAAAATGTCCAATTTTTCTTAGAACCTGTTTGTTTGTTTTTTTGTTAGGTGTTGTCAAATCTGGTAGCCTGATAGCTGCAAGTCTGCTCAATTCCAAGTTTGCAAGTCCAGCCAGTAGCAAAGATGAGCATGTAACCCTAACAGGCACACTCATACCTTTTACTTTAAATGAGTACGTATGTACCTACATAGATCTATCAAAGCATGCTACATCTATACGGCCAGTCACTGTAATCAACACAAAAAGAAAACAGACTCGCAAATATGAACAGGACTAACAATCTGATCCCCTCTTTGGCTGATCAGGATGAAAGATCATCAATGGAAAATAAATATACGTATACTTATATGTATATTTATAATATGTGTGTGTGTCTATATGTGTATGTATTGATACACATCCATATATGTATGTACATCTGTATATATATCTGGATATGGAGTGTATATGTGACAGGGGAGGGAAACAGTTACCAGCAGCCTAGTGAGGCCATGATGGACAGAGCTGATGAGCAAAGGGCCTGGACTGACATGACAGAAAGGTATCATAAAGTCAATGAAATAGGTCTTAAGCAGAACCACTTTAAGCATTTGCCTGCAGCAACAACAAGCCTACAAGCACCTTTATGGGAATAGCTCCCAGACCCTATGTAGCAAATCAGCATGATTCTCTCTGAAGTGCCCTGTCCCGATCTGATATCGGGGAGGTTTCGATGCGATCCCAGGAGACGAGATTAAGATGCAAACGCAGTCATATACCGTGCAACCTTGTAAACTTTATTTTCGGTGAACCGGGAATAGGAGGTCTGGCGGGGACGGCAGTGGGGCGGGGGAGAAGACGAGACAGGAAAAAGAAAAGGGTAGAGTCGGAAACACCCCAGCAGGCGAGGAAAAGAAGTGCGGGGGGAGAGGAACAGTTACCACCACCACGGATTCGACGATGTCCAGCGATGTCTGGTCGGCTCAGTCTCTGTGCAGGCGTGGAGCCCTGGCGAGAGTAGAGCCCAGCAGTCAGGCGGTGAGAAGGAGAGGAAGAGGGTGGCGAGGACCACGTGCTGCCCTTTTATAGGGGCATTTGCGCATGCACAGAGCATGTCCGCATACATGCAGTTCCTGCCATGCGTGCTGCCTGCTTAGACAAGTCCGTTCTTGCCCATCCATGGGCTACTCTGTGCGCAAGCACTTTCCTGCAGGTCGTTGTGGCGGTTTGTTTCCAGAGGCCAGCAAGAGATGGCAATGGCAATGTCGAGACAAAACCAGTTTGTAGCAGTCTTCTACGTGCCCGTACATCAGTGCTTGCCCCCAGATCTCATATTGTTCTTGTTACCTTGCACCCACACACACTCACACGCACCCACCATATATACCCAGAAATACACTAACATGGCTCTCTGCAGTAGCTGGTGTGGACTTACAGCCTCTCCAGCAGATGACTTTCAGACATTCTGACCTTGACAGCATCCAGCCCACAGTTAGGACCGCTCCAATACACGACTCCCAAATCCCTTATCATACTTGCCACTAGTCCAGCTTGATGTTTGCTAGCAATGGCACACACTGACATACGCACCCAGACAACATGCAGACACCCCAGCCTCTCCAGTTGCTGGCACCCTGGTGCGCACCCCTGTGATCTGCCCACGTCTGGCAATGAGCTTCCACATACACACACACAGAGCTCCTCACTCAAAAAATAGTCAGAAAAGGAGATCAGTGAGAAGACAGCACAGACCATGCTGATCAGTGTAGGGCATGGCCCCACAAGCACACTGACCACCCTCTGTTCACACACCTCCAAACCCATTTCACCCCTTTCTTCTCTACTTTCCTACGTTTTTCACCCCAAAAACACTCTCATCCCTCCTTCTCTCCATGTCTGGTCCTTCCCCTACACAGGCCATTACAAACACTGTGCTATCCTGAAGGGTTCTTCTCTTCACCCAGTTAATGTATCTCCTGCACCTCTCAACTGAACCAGCTCAGTTTGTAAGGTAATTCGGGGACAAGCTCTAGAAAAGGATTTTTCCTCACACATTTTATGCTTTGAATAGCTGCAACAGACGCAAGCAAGATGCTGCATTTAAAAATTTTGTTCCACGTCACTGTGACAGATTTCAAAATTAATCCTGGATGTCTATACCAAAATTCTTCTGTTTAATCACTGTACATAGAGTCTTTTGTTATTATTTTTACTATTCAAGAACTTTTTCTCATTCCCTATTTACCTCATGACTAATTTTAAAAAGGTCCTATTTCTTTTTAAAATTGTTCATGGGCTTGCTTTAGTTTGGCTCATTGATTTTTATTTCCATGCTCTTGCTGAAACCTTTTCCTGAAGCCTTGATGTGTTCAAGTGACAGTCCGACCTACAGTCAGTGTTGCCTGGCTCATTCTGTTCATTAAATATTACTATTAATTTCACAGATCTTTTTTTTTCTGTTTTCCTTTGACTTATTAATTTGCTTTTTGTTCATAAAAATTAAAAGATTAAAAAATCATATCATTCAGATCTATGGGTCTCATTCACCATGGCTTTGCATTTTTTCTCCAAAGTGTAGAAAAAAATAGAATATTTCAGTTGGAAGGAACCTACAACAATCATCTAGTCCAACTGCCTGACCACTTCAGGGCTGATAAAAAGTTAGAACATGTTATTAAAGGCATTGTCCAAATACCTTTTAAACACTGAAAGGCTTGAGGCATCAACCACCTCTCTAGGAAGCCTGATGCAGTTTTTGACTATCCTCTTGAAAAAGAAATGCTTCCTAATGTGAAGTCCATGCCTTTGAAAAAGAAATGCTTCCTAATGTGAAGTCTAAACCTCCCCTGGTGCATCTTTCAACCATTCCCACATGTCCTATCACTAGATTGTAGGCAGAAGACATCAGCAGCTCCCTCTCCACTTCCTCTCCTCAGGAAGCTGTAGAGATCAACAAAGTAAAGTGTTAGTCCATGCATTTGTCTTTTGATGTGATAGTGTTGATTTTTTTCAAATAAGATTCATCTTTGTAAGTGGGTTCAGAAGATTCAAGACTTTGGAGAACAAAGTACCCTCTTTTTTTTGTTTTCTTTTTTTTTTTAATTACATTTTTGAAGGCCTAAAGTACTATAGAAGATTGCCATCTTTTGACAGTGATGATGCAGTTATTCGCAGTTTTGCACATTATCTGTGCATATCAGACAGATCTTTTGCCTTTCTAATTTCAAATCCCAGTTTGGAAACCAGAAGCTGTAAAATCTTCACAGTGAACTAGCCATAATTGTTCTGAATATAATGAAACATAAGGTTTCTTCCATCTTTCTGTTTTGGAAGTTACCGAAGTAATTTCTGTTGAAAGTCCCAAACAAAGAATTTCCACACTTTACCATTACCTTGGTACTATTACAGGACACAGAAAGCAATGCTTTTCATCCTGAAAGAACTAGCTAACAACAGGTATTAGTTAACGTGCGCCAGCTATGTCCGGAGAATTTACAGGTCTTACAGACAAAGTAAGGTGCACAAAAACCCTGAAATTATAAATCAGATGATCTGCTAAGACAGTTTTTCTTGAAACAGGAGCTATTACAAAACAAAACAAAATAAAAAATTGATATCGTTACCACCCCTAGTCTCACTGCAGATAGCAGACAAAATAGTGACCAGAAAATAAAAAGACTGATTTACACACTGAAACTTTCCCCCACACACACTTCCACTTTTATTTTTAGAGCAATCATCATATGCAGCTATGAAAACTTACATTATGTTCTGTACATGGTTATCTTAAAAGATAAAGAAGGTGGAGGTTTGTTATGTGATTCCTTTGAAACTTGTGTTTACACATCATACCAAAAAAAAAAAAAATCTGTGATTTCCACCTTGTGAACAACAGTCTGGCTATCTTGGGTAATACAAATTCTGACATGCAAGGGTCTGCTGTAGAACAGCAGGCCAGCAGACTCAGTGTACAGTTATCCTTTGTTTAAAGGAAAGATTATCCTACACTATGCATCATTTTAAATAGCTAGTTATTCCACTAAGCAGCATGAATTGTATGTTGGTAGTATTACAAAATATAATTCTGGAAAAAAAAAATCAATACATTCAGTAATACAGTTGCTAATCTTACTGAAGCACATCAGAGGAAATCATGCCAGAATATAACTGAAGACAGACTTCATATAAATGTTTCAGCATTGGAGAAAAAGGAAAGTACAGTTGCTCTATGAAAGGAAGTAGAAAGGTTAAGGAACATCAAGGAGTTTGAGAGAGACTGGTGGAACCCTGCTCTGGCCTCCCTGGGACAGAAACAGGGACAGCCACCAGAAAAAACCCAAGACGGAGGGGATTCTGTATCATTCTTCTGCCAGGCTCAAGGCAATAGCTTAAAGGCAAGAAGTGAACGGAGTCAAGTTCATGCTCGGGGTGACAGGTGAACCCCCTCCTTGTCCTTCTTGCCTTCCCAGGTGCCTCTGTGCAATAGGTATGCGGCTCTGGATGTGAAAGGTCAGTCAACAGATGATGTGGATGATGGTCCATCTACACCGGAGATGTTGCCAGGGTCAGAAAGGCCTACCCCTCATATCACGACCACCTTCACGAGGAAGAAAAGAGGGGTTATAGTTGTAGGTGACTGCCTTACGAGTCGAACAGAGGGTCTGATATGCCAGACAGACCCTCTTCTTAGGGAAGTCTGCTGAGTCCTTGGAGCCTGGGTTAAGGACATTGCTAGGAAAATTCCTAACCAGGTATGGCCCTTGGACTACTACACATTACTGGTCTATCATGTGGGTGCAACACGTAGTCCAAGGGCAATCAAGAGACATTTCAGGGCCTTGGGATGGTTGGTAAGAGTTTCATAGAATCATAGTATCATAGAATGCTTTGGGGTGGGAGGGACCTTTAGAGGTCTTCTAGCCTGACCTCCCTGCAGTGAGCAGGTATATCTTCAACCAGAACACGTTGCTCAGAGGCCTATCCAACCTGGCCTTGAATGTTTCCAGGGATAGGGCCTCCATTGCCTCTCTGGGCAATCTGTTCCAGTGTTTCATACCTCTCACGGTAAAAATGTCTTCCTTATATCTAGCCTGAATCTACCCTTCCTATGATTAAAGCCATTACTCCTTGTCCTATCGCAACAAGCCCTTCTGAAAATATTTTCTCTACCTTTCCTATAGACTCCCTTCAGGCACCAAAAGACTGCTATAAGTTCTCCCTGCAGCCTCCTCTTCTCTAGGCTGAACAATCCCACCTCTCTCAGCCTTTCCTCATAGGAGAGGTGCTCCAGCCTCGGATTGTCTTTTTGGCCCTCTTCTGGACCTGTTCCAACAGGTCCATGTCCTTCTTCTGCTGGGGGCTCCAGAGCTGGGTGCAGTGTTGCACATGGAGGTCTCTTCAGAGCAGAGTAGGGGGGCAGATTCACCTCCCTTGACCTGCTGGCCATCACAGAATCACAGAATCACAAAATGGTAGGGGTTGGAAGGGACCTCTGTGGGTCATCTAGTCCAACCCTCCTGCCGAAGCAGGGTCACCTACAGCAGGCTGCACAGGAGCTTGTCCAGGTGGGTC
>Ga0065711_1006618_pt1 | contig 22579 bp, 22 predicted proteins | sample Hoacrofraction12_FD_59098 | JGI IMG/M metagenome (GOLD analysis project Ga0065711, IMG submission 59098) | Hoatzin crop microbial communities from Cojedes, Venezuela - Epithelial fraction 12 v2 (version 2) | ecosystem: Host-associated > Birds > Digestive system > Esophagus > Crop | place... | reverse complement strand
TGGAATAATAATAAAAAAAATCCTCCTGCCCCCCCACCCCCCCCAGCAAGGTAATAAACTGCTGTGGAGCCGTGGCTGATGCTGGCTCCTGCACCAGGAGGGATGCAAAGGGCACCCAGCACCCATTACTGATGCACTGCAACACTGAGAGCAGCGTGAGACCTCTCTGGGTGGGATGTGGGACCCCCCCCACCCCCCCACCAGCAAGCACAGCACCAGGAAAGCTGAAATTATCCTGGGTTTTAGGGCATTGCTCAACAAACGGGTTGATGTGGCCCGCGCTTTCCCTCGACTTTGGTAATGTGGAATCATTTTATTTCCACAGCACTAAGTGATTTGGGTTTGGCTTCCAACGCTAAAATACATATTTTAATTTCATATGCATAACAGGCTTGATATTATAATCCACAGAGCTTGTCCAAACAACGTGCTTTAACCATTCAGGGAAAACAATTGTGCAGAGCCCGGAAGGAAATCTCAAAATTCCAGCTGCATGCTCCAGTAGTGACCATTGACAAAAATATTCGTGAAGTGTATTGCAATTTTTGGCCCCTTTGGTGAAGCCCAGGGGACAGAAGGACAAACTGGGGACAGACAGACAAGGGCCAGGATGGCCCAGGGCATTTTTCCAGCATGATTTACCATTTCCAGCGTTTCCCTGCGCTGCAGCGGTGAAGCGAGTGGCTCGATGGCATCAGTGGTGCCGGTAAAAGGAGCGGAGTTGTCCCTCCTACAGCCCGACGCTGGACCAAGTCCCAGCTTCGCAGATCAGAGGGGCGTGGATTAAAAACGCTTGTTTTGGTGCAGGATTTAAGCAAGGTCATGAATTCAGCTGCCAGCCAAGGGTGCCCAGCTGGGACGCACAGGACCACCAGAAAAAAGACAAGAAACAGAGTTCGATTCCTCCCCAGATCAGGAACTACCTCAATATTGCATAGAAAAAAAAAACCCACACAAAAAACAAGTTATGCCAATGCAATTCCACTGAAAATTTTTACTTAATCTGCTGCCATGATTGAGCCAGATGGATAAAATTAAACCGACTGGGGAAGAGCCACATGTGCTTTTCTTCATTTGCAACCTATATACCAAGTCAGTCTTCCTGCATATATTATGAAACACAAATCTTCATGCTTTCAGAGCCCAGAAATAAAGAAATAATGGCATAGAATTAATATAAATATTGGGGGAAATCATGTTTCCTGTCATTTAAAGATGAAATCTTTATACAACAGAAAAGCTGGCAGGTCCATCACAGTGCTGCTGGTTGAAGAAAGAAAAAATCATTAGGCAGGACCCAGGAATCATGAGACTGATGTGAAATCATTACATTTTGAAAATGGAGATTAAATCGCACCCTTTGATACGCGTCCCGCACTCCCACGCTGCGTGTCAGCGCAGCGGCAACAGGGTCCGCAGGGATTCTTGGTGGGTAAACCCGAGGCTTGTGCTTGTATCTGAAAAGCTGTGGTTTTGCACTGTTGCTTCAAATGCTGGGTTAAATATATATATTTTTGTGTGCAGATATATATATACGTATACATAATTGCTCTCCCAGGCTTTCCCCACCACCCCATCCTCGCTGGGTCTGGGGAGGTTGATAGAGACATCCCTGCCTCCCCTTCCAGGCAGCAAATCCATTACGTAAATGGAGCTGCCTTTGACTCATCAGCCTGTACCTTTTATGCATTTTGGCAGAGGAACATCATTGACTCATATCATAAATCAAATATTTCTCCCCGCAAAACTCCAGCCAGGCTTTGAACGCTTTCATTAGGGTTTGGGGACACCCTGTCCCAGCCCGCCGGGCTCGGACCCAAATCCTCCCCTCCCAATTGCATTAGCAGAGGGGAAAGCGGTGGGGGCTCAAGTTAGCCCTGGGGGTGGGCAAGTTGGGGACAGGGCTGTCCCCCTTTCAAAATGACTTCTGCTGTGGCGGGGTTGGGACCAGGCAATGTGCAAAGGGGAGGTTGTAGGTGCAGAGACCCCAGAGCCCCCCAGTTTTTTGCATGGGCACCCAGGGGGGGCAGAGTCCACCCTCGTACTGGGGTGGCTCTGACCAGCTTATTTTGGCACACCCTGACTCATTTTCCTCCTTTCTAAAAAGGCCCCTGCTCTGTTAATATCGATAATTGATTTTTGACGTGTTCAGATGAAAAATAAAAATTAAAAATTAGACAAGTGCAGGAAATCACTGGAGAAGCAAAGTCAGGAGGGCTCTGTAACCCTAGCCAGCCCCTCTCAGCCCACCTCGCCTTTCTGTCTGCAGCAATAGCCGTCCCTCATCCATCACCCTGACTGCACAAGAGCCTTCTCCAGCCTTCGCACCTCCTCCTGGGAGGGGCTGCTGTGCCGTTTCTGCTTAATCCTGCAGCTGGAGGGGAGGTTCTCACAGACTGCTTTGTGGCATTGAATTCTTCCTGGAAAATCGCCCCCAGGTCATTTCCCAGGTCCATATTGACGGAGTGGAGAGTATGGAAGAGAAGCTCCAGCATGGATTGGACACCAAGCAGGGAGCAAACACCCCTGTGATGGCAGAGTGGGACCGGGGACTTCCCTGACCCAGCACCCCTTTTTTGGAGGATCACCCCTGCTTGGAGGATCGCCATCACCTGCGTTTGCAGCAGCAGACTCCAGACATTTGCTCTTCTCCCCTTGCCCACTGAAGATGGAGCGGCCAAGGCCATCGCATCGCTGTACCCAGAACTGAGCATGCAGCGTCCCTCTATAAGCACGGAAGGCAACGGGTGCCTCTGCCAGGACCAGAGCAGCCACTGTTAGAGGCTCCCTTAGGAAAATTCCAGCCCAAGGCTCTAAAAGCAAGTTAGGGACAGGAAAAAAAAACAAATGAATTTAACAAGAGCTTAATTGGATTCTCCACAGTGGGGAAAGCGTCTGCTTCCCAGCAAATGCTCCCCGCAGCAGCTGATGAGTCAACCCACTCTCCCAGTTACACCAGTGGGGTGGGGGCAGGTCTCTCCTTGCATGACCACAGCCTGGGACATGTCCTTGTGTCCCCACCAAGCCTGGCCAAGCCAAAACCCATGGGGTGATGGGCAGGTGGGTGCTGCAATAGGAGCATCTTGTGAGCACCAAGCCAGGCAGCCCGATGGAAACCCGAGGAGCAAGAAAGCAACTGAAAGAGATGGGAAATAAAACCCGGACCTGAAACCATCCTCTGCACCCCCTGGCCATAGGGTCAGGCACAAGAAGGGGCTGTGTTTGTCTTTGAATCCTTCACACAGCTCCAAGCCGTAGCTGCTAATTACAGCCAGGGCCAAAAGCTGCCCCCACAGAAAATGTGACCCCTTGGATGAGCATGAGTCCCCACAGACAAGGAGACAGCCACAGCTGGGTCCCACTGGTGTGTCCCTGCAGATGGGATTTACTGTCACCCGTGGGGCTGCTGGTGCAGCCAGCCCTTACCCTTGCAGCTCCTGGTCTCTCCCAGACACCATCAGCCCCCTCCATCACTGCCCCACGCTTAGCCGTGTCTCCAACCAACCTCTCCCAACCAGGACAGCTTTGCTGCCTTGTGCTCCCCCCGATTGACCCAAACCAGCTACAAATAAAAAAATATATGGAGCAAAGCTGCATTAAATCAATGAGCCAATGTGCCTGCTGCTAAGATAAGCACAGCTACTGGGGTCTCTCGCTCTGTCATTAGTGCTGGAGGATTCTCAGAGACAGAAAACCCGGGGAGACTCATTAGGAGAAGCGGCACTTCTGGCTGGATTTACTGAGAGTCTCTCTCCAGCCTCCATGCGCCCCTTTCTCGCTGCAGGAAGCCCTGCCCTTGCTCTGATCTAGTATGCAGCGTGCGGAGCCTATAAGGCTTTCAAAAATAACATGCTATTAAAATAGTTTTAATCAGAATTCCTCCAGCCAAGGCACAGCAGCCAGAGATCTTGCTGTCTTTGGCAGAAAGGAGCTTGGGGAAATTAATCAATGATGGGAGGAAGTGATTTCAAAAAGCCCAACTGTATCTCACTCCATCAAGATGGACCTGGAGTTTTTCATGAGGTTCAGACTCAGGAGGAGAAACCCAGCCTGGCTGTAAGAACAAATTTAGATTAAGAGACAAAGATCCAACTGTGGCTCCTGTCTTTGCCAAAGGTTTTCTCTATGAACTTGGGCAGGTCAAGTAATTTCTCCAGGCCTTGAGTCCCCAGCAATCAAAAAAGCTTTTGTTACCCTTTTCTGCCCTGCCTCCCCCTCTTGGAGTCAAGGCCATCTCAGGGTGTTTGCAGAGCAAAGTTTTGATCTCAGCGTTACAATGAAAATGAGGAGAAATTGCCTCTGTGCCAAAAGCACAAGGGCAGGCTGTTGTGCAAGGACCTGGCAGGACCCCTTCAGAAATGAATCCTGAAGGCTGAATTTTAAGGAGCAATCCTTACGTTTGGTGATTCCAGTTCTCCTTTGGCACCTGGGGAACTCAGCAAGACCAGGACCCATCTTGGGGATCAGTGTCCAAGAGCAGCAGATTCTTCAAAACCCCATTTCAGTCAATGTGGCAAGAGCTTCACACACAATGAGGCTTTTTGGTGTCTCCTCTGTATGAAGATACATTCAGCAAGGTCAACCTCCAAGTCATTGACTTTGGGATGAAACCTAGACCAGAGCATGGCCACTGATGGTCTCTCACTGGAGAGCAAGGCTTTAGCTTGGTTTCTTGTCTGAAATCCAGTTTTGCTTATTGTTGTCTGCATATCTACCCCTTTTGAGTAAAAACAGACCTGTAGCATCTCCAGGAAGCCGCCCTCATTGCTGCCCAAAGCATGAGGCCAGCCCCAACTCAGCCCTCTACCAGCAACACCGCAGGGATGTGTCCACTGGCCAGCAGAGACTCCAGATACTAGTTTTGGTTCTTAGGGGATTAACTTGGGTGTGAGAAGCTGCAAGTCCCATCTGGATGGTTTTTGCAGCCTTTGTGATTTTTTTTTTTTTTTAAAGTCTCACCTGTGTCATGTCTGGATTCTCCAGGGTCTCATAGGGACACTGCCATAAAACTGCACTCAGCCGTGGCACCAAGAGCAGCTGGGGCAGTGGGAGAACCAGCCTGTCCAGAGGATCTGGTGCAAGTCCTCAATAGCAGCACTGAAGACTTTTATGCTCCTCAGGCTCCCCTAAGCCTGTAGGAACACAAAAATGAGCGTAAATTGTGATTAGAGCCACTGACAGACACCCCATGCTGAAGCAATCCAGGCTCCCTGGCCTGGGGGAATGGGGCATTTTAGAGACATTTTTTAAATTAGAGAAGTGTTTTAACTATCCTCTGGCTGAGGGTAGTTAATTTGCCAGAGCAGGCTGAGATCTTGTTTTATTAAAGAAGGCATTAACCTTCTCCCCATGAAAGCCAAAACCACTGTGCACAGAGCAACCTGTCCATGGTGGCTGGTGGAGGGAGGAGGAGGGTGAGGGGTCCCCAGAAGCCATTCAAATCCCTGGAGAAATATTTGGGAGTGGAGACCTGGAGCACACGGCAGCCTGAGCACGAGTGCATTCACTTCAAAAAGAAAACAGAAGGTTTACAGCCAAGAGAAACAGGCAAACAATGAATGGACGCGTTGAAAAAAGCCAATGAAAGCCAGAAGTTTGGGATTACTTGAATAACCTTAAAATACACTTCTTAAAAATTCATAAATGGCTATGAATTGGTCTTTTTGTTCAGTTTCAGCAGCCCTGAGGCATGTGATGGTGCTGCCCATTCCCATCCCAAACACAGAGCGGGCTTCCCCAACTGCCTCCTCGCTCTGCAGGAAAAAATGGGGCTCAGCCCTCACTTCCCACCCGCTGCAAAAATCCCTTCCCCATGCACACCTCCAGGCTGCCACAGCCCAGTCCTCCCAGTTTAACAGCCCTGAAACCAAGTGCCAACCACCAGTGCAATGCTTTGCTGGACAGACATCATCTCCAGGAGGTTTCTGCCCATCACCGTGTGGTAACTTACCTTCACAGCCCCAGATTTAATTAAAGTAAAATATCCCATGCTAACAGGAGCCTTGTTGTCTTCCAGGGTTGCCTCAATTATAAAATAAATTGCATTTCTATTGCTCCTTTCATCCTTGGATCTCAAAGTGTTTTACAAGCGTTAATTAATTTAGCTTTCAAATAGCCTTTCCCTCTGATGTCATAAAAATTTAATAAACAGGTAGTGGAAGAGGCAGGGACCTGCTCTGGGGCACGTGGCAGGTCACCAACTGCGGAGGGAAAACCCCCAAACTCCAGAGATTTCAAGACACGAGGGTGTCAAAAAAAGAGGAAAAAAATGTGAAATATAGATCTGAGCATCATGATATCCATTCCCCCTTTGGGACCCTGGAGCCCCCCACGGCCGCGTGCCGGCAAGTGGAATCGCTGCTGGGGAAGGGGGAAACCCAGGCTGGGAGTGTCGGGAGCTGTTACGGCACATGACATATTGAAGGAATTAAAACACATTTAGGGAAATCTCCAAATAGGGTTTTTTTTCCTTTTTTTTTTTAACTTTAAAGAATAACACTGTGTCTCAAGCTGTGGTAATGTATTCAGGCAACATAACTGAGTCAGAGCTAATTGAATTTAAAAGCAGGTATTACATCTGTGCCTTCGGAGTGGGTACATCCTGAAAATCACTTCAGTGATGAAGTGTTTTACCCAACTACTACTTAATCTTTTTACATAGAAAGCAGAATTAACCCTGCTGCGCAGTCTTCATTAAGGAAGCCAAATGAAGTTACCTGGTGAGGTTCAAATATGCTGCAAGTGGTAGAACTTCCATTGAAGTTTCTGAAATCCAGAGGGACTTTTTTTTTGTTAAATCCTGCAAAGTGGTTTAAACCAGGTCAGTTATCTGGGTCCTGTTTTACTTTTCTTCATTAAATCCAGGAGCAAATAAGCACACCTGGCCCTGTGTATAAATACATACATGACTAGAGAAATAGGTCAGCTTCCCGCACCCCTCTCCCTGGCACCAGCCATCCCCGCCCACTTTCCCCCATTCCTATCCCATTTTCTCTTGCCCTCCAGACTGTCTCCCTCTCTCCAGAAGTGAGGTTAAAAAAAATTAAATGGAGAGAATGTGGCCTGAAAACTCAAAAAATAACCCATGGCTCCCCCACAGTAGCACTGAGCATCGTCCAGAGCCCCCCTGCTCTCCCTCTGCAGCTGGATGGGTACCAGGGCAGGTCAGCAACCCTGAGGCTACAAGACATTAACTCTTCACAGATGGAACAATAGCCCATAGCTTCTTTATACATATTTATTTTTATATATAGAGTGTGTCATAGAATGATTTGGGTTGGTAGGGACCTTAAAGATCATCTGGTTCAAACCCCCTGTATACATACATTTACTTACATACTTACATATGTATAAGCACACACTTCTACACTTATACAGATGCATTTAATTTATATAACTTTATACATCTGGTATATGAATTATTTTTTTATATATCTCATATATTATACATATTACTTTACATACTTGGTCTATTACTTTACATCAACTAAAAGGCCAAAGCAATTAGCTGAGCAGGAGAGCTCAATGCACCCACCACCACTCCCAACCAGTGCAGGGGCCTGGGGAAGGCGATAGACTCTCCTTCTCCGGGCTGCAAACAGAGCAGGCAAAACACCCCAAAGAACCATTTGCAAAGCTATTCCAGCAAATCAACATTTTTGGCTGGCTGTGTTTCTCCATCAGCTTCCAAGGCAGCCACGAGGGAGCTGGGAAAGCTGTGGGGATCCCCTCAACGCTTCATGAATTTCAAGCACAGACAATTGATTTACATCGCCAGAAATTTGCACGGGGAGGAAAAAAAAAATAAAAATGAGCTCTTCACCATTCATTAATTTTCTCTAAAATTCATTCATCCAATTAGGCAGCTGAAATGGTGCGTTGTAATTTAGATACCCTGTGACACACCATGACTATTGATGGTTCCCGATTCAAAGGGAACAGGAACAGAATAAATCGCAGGCTACGAGCTCTTCAGAACCTAATTTCCTTCTAGTTATGAACCAGGAAATCATCTGGAGAAATCAGGAGAGATTCAGACAAATTTAGGTTGGGCATCAAGAAACGGAGCTGGTTCTTCGCTGGCTGTGAGCAAGAGTTTGAGCCTCAGCTCTCAGCTGTAAATTTGGGGGATTTTTCCCTTTGCAAAATATCTCAGCATTTACCATCGATGAACCTGAAATAATGGCACCCACCCTTGTGTCCACCCCAGGGAGCATCTCCAGCTTTCTTAGAGTTTCATTTTCAACCTCGCCATCTTTATTAGCAAGGAGAGGTACCGGGCAGGACAACTGCCAAAGTCAGTACATCAAGTTTGTGCTGCAGAGGGCAGGTTTTAACAATAATAAAGCAGGTGATTTTACATTGCCTCTTTGCCATTAAGAGTCACTGCAATTTGCTGACCGAGATGGAAGTGGACATTATCAGGGTAATAAAGCAACAATGTGGGGCCCCTATGGACATTACCAGCCAGGTCTTCCTGCTCCACAGGGCTTGACCCATTTTGCAGAGGAAGAAAGCAAAGCACAGGGCATTTTCAAGTTTTTCAACTTGAATAAAGTTGCAATCTTCGGGAAAAAAAAAAAGAATCTCACTGACATGCTAAAACACATGGAAATCAGGTTTTCCCCAATTTCACTTACTGGCCTCATCGGGAGTACTCCATCCACTTGTCTGCAAGATGCATTGAAGTGGCCCAATTTAACTCAGCTGAAGAGGGAAATCTGGGGCCAGACTAAGTAATTTGGAGGCTCCCACAAGTCAATCACAAGCTGTGGAAGAGAACCCAGGACTTCACATTGATGTGAAATCGCACAGCTGGGCTCAGGGTGCTGCTCCACCTCAGGGCTATGAGAACACACGGCATAAATAACACAGCAATAAATACTCGAGTCAGCTGGCTTCATCCTTGAAGTGAATATGGAGATATATATATAGATACATATTTAGACAGAGTTATAGGCAACTCATCATCCTAACATGTAAGCACTTATTGAGTTTTCCAGGATTTAGGGTGAGATCCAGAGATGCACTTTAGGTGCTATAACTTAGGCAAAGCAATGCCCGAAATAGGCAATGGGATGCTCAAGGACACAGCTTCCAGGTGAGGTCAATGCTGAGACCTTCAAGAGGAATCTCTCCCTTCCTGGCTGCATCAAAGGACTTTCCTGATGTCCCTCAGAAATCTTGGGGCAGCACCAGGGTTTAAATCCAGATGTCCTCAGCTTCAGCCCAACACCTTGGCTCCCAAACCCACATGGTGCAAAAGAAAGTGATACAAACTCATGATCTGGGGAGCCACAGAGGTTTTCCCCGACCCCGATCACCCTTCCTTCTGCATCCATTTCTTCCCTGATCCCCATTTTCAGAGGGCAACCACCTAAAATCTCTGCCTGGGGAGGTGCTGGGATGAGCAGGCAACCGAAACCTTCACAGGCAGGTCCATGCCCTAAGGGATGGCTCGTGCCACTCCACTTCAGGGAGAAGCAACTGCCTTTTTTTCCTTCCAAAAAATTAAACTCCAGAAACACAGGGTTAAGATCTGGAGGTAAAAAGGAAGCTCCTGGTGCCAGGTCCCTGTCAGCACAGGGGAAAAGAAAAAGTCGCCTTTCCCAAGAAGCCTCCCAGAAAAAAAAAAAAAGTAAATAAATTTCACTGAGCCTTTTGAAAATGCTGTAATTGCCTTTGTGGTCTAATTGCTCCTGGTTTTACAGCCTCATTTCTTGTCATAAAATTAGTCCCACTTTTTATGCTTTTTCCTTTGCTACTGGTCTGTGATTATTATTTTTTAATTGCTTTGGTATGTTGATCTCTCCCACACCTCCCCAGGGAAGAGGGCAAGGGACCTAATTCTGCGGCTGGTGCCCGCACGGAGAATGCCACAGCTGCTGAAAGGAGATGGCCGCTCAACTTTTTGGGTGAATATTAACATTAATCTCCCCAGAATTCTCGTTAATACCCAAGAGCAGGGCTGGGTACAGGGACCGTACATCTGAGCAGAGCTCAGCTGCGAAGGGAGGAAACAGTTATTAGAAACGCAGCAATTTTTTGCAGAACTTCCTGGGGAAAGCAGAGATCCAGATAGAAGCCACAACCATCGGGAAGGTAATAAGAGCATAGAAGGAAACAAAACCACCTGAAAAAGATAAAAGCTGCATCATCTGTAACCCTTTTAATAACCATCTTATTTCAAACAGCACCAACTTCTCCGCACCGCTCTCCAGAACAGCATCTATATTTGTTTTCTTTTTGATATACAGCTGCAATCGGAAGCCATGCGTGAAGTTTATTAAGCCTGGGTAATTTTCTATCAGTTCTGCGTGCTATTGATTTCATCTATACTGTTATCTGCCTGAACCTGAAAAGTCATTTAAAAACAAAAACCCCATATAATTCTTCAAAAACACAACTATTATGGGATGTAGGAAGTTGCCATTTTGGATGCATTAACAACACACTGAAAATGAATGTGTCAGAGCTACAAATCTTATTAAGGAGACTTTGATGATACTGAGACTAAAACGGAGGGAGCAGTTTGAGCTGAACCAAAACACAGAGCTGAATCTGAACTTAACTCCGCAAATTTCTCTCTCAGGGGTGGAAGGAAAATTGGATTTGCTTTGGCTTTCAGCCAGCCTTGCTTCATCCTGAACCAGCTCTCCACTGTCCAACCTCTCCCACGTCCTTGGAGTTACTCCCAGTTTATGGCATAAGTAAGAGTGAGCTCAGAGCGAACGGCTCTACCCACCGCGCTGGCGATGCTCAGAGCTGGCATGGGTCCACCTCAGGCTTGCAAGCCTTACACAGTGTCAGAAATGCAGATCCTCAATGCAGAAAAACAAACCTTGAAGCCTTCTCCAGGCCACAAAGAGTTGGCAAAGATCTTCAGCCCGACCCAGGGCTTTCCACGTGTTCCTCCATGGAGTGAGTAGCACCCAGGGACCATGGGATGCAGGGGACCACATCCTATCTGCATCCCAGCCCCATGCCCAGGAGCAGCCATCCCAGGCGAGCAAAGCTTTTTTCCACACCTGGATCATCAGCCTTGTGTTTTGGGCTCCACAAATCAAAAAGACAACAGTGACCAAGCACATTAGACACGAGTCCCAGCCAAAACCAAACCTTTCTGGAGCCATGGGATGCCAGGATTTGTGTCTGGCCCATCTGTACTCAATTCATCTGCGCTCTCAGCTAACTGGCACAAATCACCCTGCAGTGACACTTAAAACTTATTAATTAAGAAATCAAAAGGCAGTCATCTAATTTAGCCTGTTCACCAAGCACAGCTCCTTGTCAATCATGGGGACTGGCACAACCTGCCTGTCTCCAAGCACAGGTCTCCAGCCCCGTGGCTCTCCCTGCCCCGCCATAACCAGAAATGTCCTTTTTCGCACAATTTTACATGGGTTTAGGTCACATTCTTTTTCCTATACCAGTCAGACCACTGTAATCCAGGGACATCAACCAGCTCAGACCCACAGCACAAGGAGAATTTGTCCTGGCTGGACTTAAAAAAAAAAAAAAGAAAAAACAGCAAAGTACAGCTGAAGGCTGCAAGATGAGTTGCGGGAATGAGAGTGCTTTGTGGGACATCATCCAATTCCTGCTGGACAAAATCCATCACCCCCTCAGTACTCACCTGCCTCTTCACCAAGAGGCATCAAAGATAGCCAGGAGCTTCAGAGACCTCCAAAACTTCATCCTACCAACTCAGGATAGAGCACCTTGTGGGGACAGGGAGGGGAAACCCCAAACCAGTTTGCTAAAAGTTAAGAGCATCTGGAAGAAACGATGGGAAGCAGCAGGACTGCTGCCTGTGGCTGCAGTCCATAACCTCATGCTTGTCCCAAGCGTTCTCCAAACTTCCCCAAAGAACATTTCTGCAGCACAACATCACACCTCCCAGGCAGCCCCAGGGGAGAGACACAGGGCGAGCTCAGGCTTAAATCCCCTCTGCAATTCAGCTGATCGCCAACATCTGTGGGCACTTTGGGAAGGGGCTGGATGCCTTCATCCCCTCCCAGCCCCTGTTCTCCTGGAGATACCAAGGGAATTTCTTGTGCTAGTTCTTCTGTGCGGTGTACTGGGGAGGAAGAGACGGGCAGAGGGGAGGAAATGGCAGACTTCACCCGTAATGCTCCATCATCATCAGCCGAACGCAGCCAGACACTTCCCAAAGAGCTGAGGAGCAGCCCCACGGCTGTGACATTTGCGATGCATTAAGTTTAAACATTTTCAATAAAGAAAAACAATCCATTCAGACTTGCTTTATGATTCATAGTAATTGCAAATAGAAGCAGTTAATATAATTGTCCAGCTGAGACCAGCAGGCTGGGAACATGTAGCAGTGAGATGTACAATCAGGGAAGGTTGGGAGGGAATTTAAGTGCAGGTTAAGCAAATGCATTACTTTAATAACACACAGAGACAGCCCTTGTAGTTATAAAGAGGATAAAATAAATATTGTACCAGAAATCTACAGAATGGGAGGTTTTATCACCAAGAACTGCCCGCTTGCTATTTACTTTCAATTTAGATTTTACAAAAGCTGCGCTTGCCATGTTTTTTATGTATGGAAGAGAATGACTTGAATTGACAAATGACCTTATTTCTCCACAAGTTTTACAAGGGAGCCTCAGTTTCTCAAAGAAAAATGATCACCTCCCAGCAGTCGTCCTAGAGAGAGAAAGATGCTTTTTTCCTTTTTTTTTTGAAAAAGGAGAACTATAATTCAAAGAGGAGATGGTGCTTCTGCTCCTCTCTGCCTTGGAGAGTGGCCAACCTCTCTGACTTCTCTGAATCGCAGAAGGAACCGGCCATGCTTCTCTGCAGTGGTTTTGTGCCTGAATTTCAACCCTCTCCTTACTCATTCTTGGCCGGGGCTGTGGTGGTGGGTAATGGCCTGGGGGAAAGTCCAGCTTGGGGGCACAGCTCTGACATTGCACATGACCCTACTTTGGGTTTCCCAATCCTGAAAATTAGGGGGTTCCTCCTTCTAAATAATTAACTTGAGTTGGTTTGGTGTGAAGCATATAAAGAGGAAGATGGTAAAGAAGAAGCCATTGAAAGATGTCATCATCATCATTTATCCAGCTTAACCAAACTCTGGCTCTCCAGAGAAGAACTATTGTGCTTTATTTATTAAAAGATATTTCAGAAGGCAACACATTAAATTAAAGTATCTTGTTCACAGGCTCCTGACTTAACGACACATAAACAGCTAAACAAAACAGAACATCGTCTCATTACAACCATTTATAAAATATTAAGGGTCTTAAAAATTAATTATTCACAGGCACCTTCCGCTTGTTTATGGGGGGAAATGAGGATGCACAGGCTCAAGTGGGCTACCTGCAATACAGAAAGAGAAATACTGTTGTAAAAGCCCCTCTGCACATTAGCTGGTGTCCCCTGTTATTTTGAGGGGGCGATGGGTTAATAGGATGGGTTAATTCTGGGGTGGCAGTGCCTGGATGTTGACAGAGGGCTGCATCCTCCAGCATCCCCCATCCAAGTGAAGGATTAATAAACATAGGACAAGAAATGCAAAAAATACCAATACCCACCCCTCCAAAAAAATAAACCCCAAACCCAAGCGAAGAGCCGCTCTCGCAGGGCCCCCCAGGACTCTCCGTGACGCTGCGTGGTTGCAGATGTGGTAAACAAGCCCGTATCCAGAGGGCTTCATACCAGGGGAAGCAGACAGGGAATGTAATTTTAAAGTCGCAGAATTTAGCATAAGAAGGTAATGGGATTGCAGTGGCTTTCCAGTAAATGTCATCGCTGCAATTAGGAGAACAATTATTGTCAACCGGCAGAATTGTCCCCTATCTGTCATTTCAGCAGGAACAGCCAGAGCCACAATTAACACCCGCGCAGGTGGGGTGCCCAGTTCAAACCCTGCTAAATGGGATCGATGAGGGCAGGGCAGAGCCCGTCGCCGGCCAGAGGCACTGGGGGACAGGGATTTTTGGGGGTCCATCCCCACCGGTCCCACTCCTGGCTCACACCAGCCCTGCACAGGGCAACGTCGCACCTCCTGTCTTGACAGAGCTGTTTATTACGGCACCAGCCCGATGCTCTGGCCTTGTAGAGGGAAGACTTTAAGCAACTGCTTAACTTGGAAAAAAATAATTTACAAATTTGAGACCTTGGAGGCCAAATCTGCTTCCACCCACAGCAGCAGGAAGCTGGAGGAGCTCCAGGGAGGAGGAGGAGGAAGACGCCCCAGTGATGAAGCTGGCGCAGGAACATGTTTTCTCCAGCTTCACCCCATCTACTTATTTTCCTCGGTGACAAGGTTGCTAAAAGTGCAGCTGACAGCACATCTGAAGTACGGGGCGCTGATGAATAAAGAAGAAGTTCTCATGGTGTCAGAGAAAGGAGGTGGCTGCCGCTGTAACCTGCTATTAATGGCACCCGAGTCCCCCGAGACGCCTGATCTCCGGCTCGAGCCCCGCGTTTCCCAGCACACGGCCCCGAGCTCCCAAATCCCCCTCTCCTGCTGCACAACCTGATGTGCGAGCGCGGCTGCTCTGGAGCTGCAACGAAAACTGGGGCTCGGCGGAGCGCGGCCCTTCCCGACTCGGCGCAGGGGGCACCGCCAGCGAAGCCAAAATGGAAAAAAGCAAGCAGCAGCGTGCGTCCAAATTTCTCAACTTGGGTAGAGAAGAGGCTCTTGCTCGAAAGGAAAGGGGGATGCAGTGCAGGGAAGGAACAGGGGGGCAATTACATCCACTGAAAGCATTTGCAGCATCTTCGCAGCTTGCTATGATTAACTGTGGCCAGAGTGCTATTAGCAGCCTGGTATGATGATTAACAAGCTCTCCTAATAGCTGTTTTTAAACCTGCTTTAAAAAAAACCCCAGAGCTGAGCTGGAAGGGGGTGGGGAGACCGGGTGGTATCTCCAAGGAAACCAGAAACAACATGGGCTTTGGCACATTGCAGAACCAGGCGGGTAATCAAAGATTACAACCAATTTTAATTTAAGGTTAATTATTGTTTACTCTCTGGAGGCCGCCCCATCGGAAAGCAGCAGTTGGGCTGACCTTCAGCAGCTCACGGTGGGGCCCTCCGGTTCTCCCCCCGGAAAGGCTTGCCGGCATCTCCCGGTGGGAGCGGGGATGGAGGGGGGGAAAGGGGAGCCGTGAGAGGGAGGGATTGGTGGAGGAGGATGGCAAAAGGAAACGGAGATGGAGGCATCCAACGCCGAGATGAATCCTGCCCCAGCTGCATGTCGAAAAGCTTCATTCAGCTTTATTTAAATGGTTGCTCCCACTGCAGATCTGGTTAATAAATGCTGGACTCCCCTCGATTTCCCATTCGGTGGAATCACACTGGCATGTTCACATACAAGCAGCCCCATTTCTGTCAATGAAAATGCTGTGTGCGGAGGTGTCTTCCCCCGATGAGACCGTCTACACCCACGGAGGAGAGATGGAGGCTTTAACGTGGTCAGGTCGCGGATCCTTGCTTGGGGATGGGGCATCCTGCCCGGGGCCGGGGCCGGCTGGGTGGGCGGATTCAGGGAGCTCCTCTTACCAAGGGCCATGACCGATCAGGCACCAACCCAGCCCCCAGCTCCTCTCGCTACCCCCAGCTGTTTGGGTAAGGTCGGATCCTTCCCCCAGACCAGACACGGTCTCTATAGATAGAGGTGGGCAGGGTCCGGGACTCAGCACCCCACGCTCAAAAGTCCCCATCCCTTTTCCTCCTTAACACCCAAAGACACCCACAAGTCCAACTCAGCCTGTTGAACCCCAACTTTGCAAAACACCCCTCCTGCTCTAATACCCCCTTGCTCTTCTCCAGGCTGCTTTTAACAAAGCAGAACGCAAAGGCGCAGGACATTTCTCAAAGTCTATCCTGGAAGACACTTTTTCCCCCCCAAAACCCATTTTGCCGCTGCCCTGACAGCGCTGCTGAGGAATGGCAGCTGAGATTAAGGATGGTGACAACTCCCCTAAGCTCTCCTCCCTTTGCTTGGAGACAGACATATTTAATTATGATAGAAAGGCGATCCTGGTGCGCGCTGCAAATACTTAAGGTGATTTGAAGCGTGAAGCTGCATACGGTTTGTGAGATCTGAGTTCCCAATCTGTTTGGGGTTGTTTCGACAGTTTCTGCTGTTTATTCGCTCTGCATTTTTCTATGCTTTCCAGCACGTGGGGACTTCAGAAATACACGTCTGAGGAAATCATTGCGGAAAGGTTTCGGTAACTTCATTCCCCATTTGATGCCTGGGATGAAACCTGTTAACAGCAATGGGAGCACAGAGGGGTTTTATCCCCGTTAAATATGACAAGTATCTCTTAGGACTTCTTTCATACAGTGGTTCCCAAGAGAGTGACTTCTATTGGTTTTATCTCTGTTGCTCCAGCTCCCAATGCAGCCCCGGAGCCTGGTACCACCGGGTCTTGCTGGGAGGTCTGATCCTGGCTGGGTGTGGTGAGACAACAGCAGCCGCGCAGTCTGCCTTGGGCTGAGCTGGGGGCTTTGACCCAATGGGTGAGTATTGATGAAGGTAAAAGGGCAAATATTTCACTTAATGGAAAATAAATCCAAATTTTCACACAACCAAGAAGTCACCATGTATATAAACACTGGATTTGGGCCAGACCCTCAGGAAGGCACAGCAAACATCCAAAGCCCGTGCCACATGCGTGAGCTCTGCAGGCGCATCCCTGTCCTGAGCAACTCCTTGTGTGCAGGACTGAAGGATCCCGCGAGCGTGCACACACATCTGCACCCTCCCGGGGCACATCGTTCACGTGGGAAGCCTGAAACCCTCGAAAAGAGCTCAGGGACGGAGNGTCGTACCCTGCTGCTACAGCTGCGATGGGGACACAGACAGGAAAAGCTCAGTCTTGGCTTATGTGGCCATTTCACACCTGTCCTGAGCTTATTTTTCCCCTCTCAAGCTATTGCAGCAAGGAGCACACCACAAACTGTAGCAGCTCAGCGGCCGCCTCTGCACCGAGGAAATTCAAGGTGCAAAACACGGAGGGAAAAAATAGCTATTTTGATGAATATACTCAAAACAGTACCTGCTTGAGATACGGCCTGGGGAGACGGACACACGGAGGCACCCAGGACACCGCTGCTATTGATGCTTCTGGTGCGGAGGGTGTCACCAGGCAGCACCGGCTCCTGATCAGGTCCCGAGAGAAGAAAAGAGGTTGGGGGAAACAAAGCGAGAAGGATGCTTTGGGTTTTGTGGCGTGGCGGACTTGTTTGTTTGGGGTTTCAAGCAGCAACTTTGCATCCCTGGTTGCCATGGCAGCGCGGCGCGCACTGCACGCTGCATCCCTCGGAGCCGGCAGAGCTGAGCACCGCCTTGAGCCGGTCCGGCCGTGGCCGGGCACAGCTGGGGCCCAAACAGGGTGTTGAAAGCAGCTCAAACCCTGCAGCGAGCCTCAGAGCAGACCGAGGAGCAAGCCTGGGGCCCCGGCACAGGGCTCGGGCCAAGCCTGCAGAGACACACATGGTCCCCTTCGCAGGGGCTCCTTGGCCCCCACCGCTCGCTGCAGGACCCAGCTGCCCCCGGCGCGTGGCCCCACCGCCCTGCAGCCACCCCACCACTTCTAAACCCAATGAAACCCAGCAGCAGCTAAAGTCAGCGCTGTCCCCTTCCCACCCAGGGCTGACACATGCGAGGAGGCATTGCTTTCTCCTCGATCTCCTCTTTGCAGTGGCGTTAAGGGGACATTCCTGTTGCTGCCCACGCAAAGGGCTGCAGCAGCGAGGCACGCAGGAGCCCTAATTTTGCACCTTTAGCGTGTTCCTGGCTGCTGTTTCCCTCTCAGTTGCTCCCAGCGTCTCCGTTCCCATCTCAAATCCATGCTGTCCTTCTCGCCGTTACCTGGAGTGCTTCTCTTTATTGTCCTGTTTGTCTCCTCTCCACAGTGTAATTTTATCTTGTTACTGAGATGCCGAGCCGTGTTTACTTTCTTTTACTTTTTGTGGTGCTTTTTATCCTAAATTCTCTTCATCTGGACAGCAATTTGTCAGCGAGGGGAAGCCGAAGGAAGCTATCTTTCATCCTTATCAAGATTCCTCTCCTTTCATTACCTCCAGTGCTTCTACAGAGCATCAAAAGGGCATCTTTGTTCTTGCAATCTAACATGATTTCAAATATAGCCATTCAAGCCTTTTGAGAAAATTATGTACACAAACACACATCCATTACCACCCCGCACTCCCTCCCCGCAACGCTCCCTCAGGAGCCCCATGGCTGTTTTGGAGCTGCCTGGTGTTGAGGGGTGCAAGGTGGAGGAAAAGGACATTTTTAGGTCTGTGCTGAAGCCCTATGGATGGGGATGAGCCAGTGTAGGACTTGAGCATCCCTGGTCCTGATGTCATCCCGTGGGTGTGAGGATGGCCTCGGGGACTGGGAGGGCAGTGGGACCAGTCTGGAGCTGGCAATGGGCAGCATTTTCATCTGCTGCTGTGCCCATGCCAGATGCCAGTGAGATGGTCCAGATGTTTCCTCCTGGCTCCATCTGCAGCGGAGCCATCTGCAGCCATTGATCTCATTGCATCTCCCACTTGAGGAGTGGTGCAAGGTCCAGGGTGGGCTGGGAGGGCTGTTACTATGATGGACGATGCTGCTGTTCATGGGGAGCCTGGCTGGGAGCTCACAACTCCTCCATTGCAAGCTGTGACATGGATGGGGTGAGCAGCCAAGAGGAGAAGCGGAAAGCAAAGTCACGGTGAACTTCTGCCTGGGAGCATTTCCTGGATGGAAGAATTTGCTGGAGAGGTTTGAGTGGGGTCTGGCTTGAAATCCTCCTTGCTGGGGCAGGCAGAAGCCCTCTCCATCATGGTCCTGATCTCCCCTACTCCCAACCAAGAAGAAAACCCAAATTTTGCTCAGCCATCAGACTCTGAGAGCCAACACAGCGTTCACACCATGGCCCAAAACCCTGCATGATTTCCTAAGCGCATTCATGAAAACCTGTCCTCTGGTTCCCCCAGCCCAAACCTCACCTCCAGCTCCTTTCCCCTCCCCCACGCTCGGCAGAACAGATACCTCAGGACCTGGATATGGCCATGTTGCAGCCCAGGGTAGCACGAGTGCTCGTCTTCCGCCTCTGCACCCCTCCAGCCGCTCTGTCCCCATCACTGCTCCAGCGTGACCCCTCTCCCCAGCTCATCCACATCTCAAAGATAACCAGGTGTGAAGGCAGAAAAGCTTTTTAAAGCTCCTGGAATTAAGGAACATGAGGGGGCTTCGATAGGTTTTGGAATAAATTGCCCATAAAAGTGCTGGGGAAAACCTATCTACAGGAAAAAAGAGAGAGAGGGTGAGACAATGATCTATCTCGGAAGGAGAGAAGAGGAGAGATCGGGAAGCGACTGGCTGATTGTTCCATAAGCACCTCTTAAAAGCAAACACAATAGACATGAGCAGTTTTTAAAATGACAGACAATACAATGGGAGATAATATATTTAAAACCCATATCAGTTGTTAACAGACCATAAAAACGCCGGTACATTAATCTATGCTGTCTGTCATACACTCATGAAGCAGCTGTGTTATTTTATAGTTTCATTCCTGCGGGCTTCTCTGACACTTCCACAAATACATCTCAATTTATTTGGATAAGAACAAATAGAAATATTGAATTCTTCTTTCTCTGTTTCTGCTGCTTTTTTATTTTTTTTTTCCCCCAGCCCCAACAACTCGGGGAAGGCACTTGGTATGGCTTTGCCAGTGAATTTTCTTCTGCCAGAATGATTGGTTTTGGAGAAATGCACCGTGCAGATGCATGCCTCGTCCCTCGCTTTGGACTTTCTGAGCTCCTTTAGTGCCTTCACAGGGAGCGGGATGAAGGCCAGGCTCCCACCGCACCCTTGGGTGCCAGTCCCAGTCGGGTGGGTGGTGGAGAGCGGGCAGCTTGCTTGCACAGGGCAGCTCTCCCCATCCCGCATCGCTCCGGGACTCTCGGGCAGAGAATTCTTAAATGCCAAAGCGGGACCTGATTTCTGCTTTGGTAAATGTCCGTCTTTCAGCTTTGCTTGCAGAGCTCTTCCCCTTCTTCATCTTCCTCCTCCTTCTCCGCAAGGTGGGACCAGCCCATCCCTAAATCACATCCGAAACCCCGTTGCCTTCGCTCCCCATTTGCTTTCATTTCCAAAGACAAAGGAGGAGAAAAAAAGAGCTCCTTTGCTCCCAAGGAACAGGAAGCAGGGATGAAGTGTTTGCTCAAAGCCAGTTTTGTTTTCCCTCTAAATTTGCACTCAGGTTTTTAAGGATTTATTTTATGATCGCAAATAGACACACGATGCTGTCGATGGCAGGGATGGCGGCTGCTCCCAGCCTGCTGCTCCCCGTGCGCAGGGTGGGTCCCACGCAGCCCTTTTCCAGGGACTCCGGACCCACCCCATGCCCCATCCTATTAACCCCATGAGCAGTGCTGCTCCCCAGGGGCTCTGCAGACCTACGGGCACCCCACAAACACGCCGGCGATGCTCTCACCCCCTTCCCAGGAGCAAGGGGAGCTCTGGTCCCTGCACTGCTACAAGCAAATGTTTAACATGAATTATTCTGGGCGACAACACGCAGAAGATTCAAAGCTCAGATACAGGCTTTGGTGTGGGCCCATCAAAGAAGAGGCATTTCTGCTTCAGGTCCCGTGGGATGCTGGTTGGGAATTGCTTAAGAAGCTGCAAAGCACTTGGTGCGTGTCTCTAATGAGGGTGGAAGGAGAGCAGGAGCCCGCCCGGGGAAAAGCAGGCAGGGGTCTGGAAAGGGCTCGTGATGAGGGAGCCAGAGCAGCTCTTTTTAGTGCTGAGCGAGGAGCTTGGATCACCCTGAGGATGCGAGCCGAGGTCTGGTGTCCCCTGCAAGGGGAGCGTCGTCGTGCCCCCTCCCCGCTCAGCCCGGCTGGGCCATCGCTCGGGGTGGCAGCTGACGGCTGCAGCAGTGGGTACCCCGAAACCCAGTGCCGATGGCGCTGGCGGCGTGCCATGCTCCCGGGCAGTTTGTGAGCCGCTTCCAGTGTCAGCGAAAGGAGGACAAACCCCTCTGCGTTGGTGGAGAGGGAAAAGCACCCACCTGACAGCTCCCGTGGATGAGCCGGTACCTGGGCACTCTTCATCATCACGTTGGGTTTTCCCTCATTAGGAGATCCCTGATTAGATCTCCATCACTGCCCTGGGAGAGTGAAAATCATCTGCAAAGCAGATTGGCTGTACAGAGGTGAGGAAAAAACACCATTATTATAATTATTATTATTATTATTACTGTTGTTGTTGTTATTATCATCATCATCACCATCATCTTTCTTCTGCAGCTGCTTACCCGAAGCGGAGCTGGACTCTGACCCTTTCTACATACCCTGCCCCAAAGGAGGAGGCAAATACCTTGAAAATGATTCCTGTTCAACCTGTCAAGCCAGCACAATTACTTCCCTTCGATCACAAAGGTATAAAAATAAACATCTGTCATCCACACATAACCTTTTGGTTTGTCAGCAGAAGTGCTGCTGCTGTCCCCAGTATATTTTATGGCCCAGCCCAGCCCCATCCCTGCTATCTCCAGCTCTTGGGGCTGTCACTCAGCGGCAATTTCCCACTCTGGATCTGCGAGAAGGAGAAGCTGCGGATCCTCTGGCACTGTCAGGATATCATTAACCTTTGCTTTGGATTTAAATGGTCTTTTCTTGTCAGTTCAGAGCTGTGCAGTCATTTACTTCCAGCCTCCTTGCTTACAGCCTCCTTCCATCCTCCAGGTCTTGGGCACCGCTTTGCTTGGTCTCAGCATGACCTGGAGCCCACACACACGTGCACCCAGCAGACGCGTGTGTCTCTGCTCCACCGCTGTCCTCTCCATCTCCACGGAGGATGCACATGGCAGAACCAGCACATCCACCCAGGAAACCCAGCTCCGCTGCAGCACCGGGTCAAAACTGAGCAGCCTGATCCTATTGAAGATGTCCCTGCTTATCGCAGGGAGGTTGGACTCGATGACTTTTAAAGGCCCCTTCCAACCTGACCCATTCCATGAGTCTGATTCTGCACCCACCAGCACGGCAGCAAACCTCATCCCAGCAATCCCGACCATACCGGACGGAGGAGGGAGCTCCTCCAGCTTGCTCTGTGCACACACGGGCTGGCACGCTGCTCTCATGGCTGCTTACAACACAACGAGGGATGCTCCAGCCACCTCCCCCTCCACCCAAACTCACCTTTTCCTCCCCCATAGAATGTAGGAATCAGACGTTTACAGAATCACAGAATGGTGGGGGTTGGCAGGGCCCTCTGTGGGTCACCCAGCCCAGCCCCCTGCCCAAGCAGGGTCACCCACAGCAGGCTGCACAGCACCGCGGCCAGGCAGGGCTGGAATATCTCCAGAGAAGAAGACTCCACAACCTCCCTGGGCAGCCTGGGCCAGGGCTCCGTCACCCTCAGAGGGAAGAAGTTCTTCCTCGGGTTCAGCTGCAGCTTCCTCTGCTCCAGTTTGTGCCCATTGCCCCTTGTCCTGTCGCTGGGCACCACTGAACAGAGTCTGGCCCCATCCTCCTGACCCCCACCCTGCAGATATTTAGAGGCATTTCTAAGGTCCCCTCGCAGCCTTC
>Ga0065711_1035249_pt1 | contig 22580 bp, 11 predicted proteins | sample Hoacrofraction12_FD_59098 | JGI IMG/M metagenome (GOLD analysis project Ga0065711, IMG submission 59098) | Hoatzin crop microbial communities from Cojedes, Venezuela - Epithelial fraction 12 v2 (version 2) | ecosystem: Host-associated > Birds > Digestive system > Esophagus > Crop | place... | reverse complement strand
GAGGAAGCTCCAGCTGAACATGAGGAAGAACTTCTTCACTCTGAGGGTGACGGAGCCCTGGAACAGGCTGCCCAGGGAGGTTGTGGAGTCTCCTTCTCTGGAGATATTCAAGACCCGCCTGGACAAGTTCCCATGCAGCCTGCTCTGGGTGACCCTGCTTCGGCAGGAGGGTTGGACTAGATGACCTACAGAGGTCCCTTCCAACCCTGAACATTCTAAAAAAAAAAATTAAAAAAATTTGCAATTTGGGCATATTTGTGCCTCTTCCTAGCCCTGCTCCGGTTCTCCAGAGCAGGACTGCCTCAAAAACACTCTGCTGCTCTGCTGCTTTCCCTCTTGAATGCTTCATTAATTCCCTAGCCTTCAGCTGCTTACACCTGATTTTCTTTGCGGTTATGAATAGCTTCATTCAGCTCAGTGAGCCAAGACGTGTTCAGGGCCCAGGCCTCGGCTTTCGGGCTCTCTCTGGGTGCACAGTGTGCAGAGTTCCCCACCGAACAGCACCCTGCCTGAGGCTGGGAGCTGGCATATACATCATGAGGGACGACAGGGCCTTAACAAATACAGATGACATTTAAATTCTGAAATCAGGAGGCAGATGGGCAGAACTATGTCTATGGAAAATATAGGCAAACTGAGACGTGTATATATATATGCAGCAAATACCCACACATACAGCCATGTCAGGCCTCAGTTAGTTTCTAAATTGTGAGTGAACCCCAGGAGGGCCCAGGTCCTTGGTGATGTAAATCCAGAAAATTTACATCAGCTGAAAACGCAGCCCTGGGCCTTTCCTGGGACACAGAATGGGAAGGCAGAGAAAAAGAGACTGGTCTTTCTTCCCTTATGAGTTTTTCTTATTTGATCTCTCAAATGTAAAATTACATCTCCTCCAATACACTAAAACTTACCACACACATGAGGCCAAATTTCTGGTCCATGTGTATCTGTGTAGCTCCTGTACAGCCATTGCCTGTGCCGCATCAATTTACACCACAGAGGATCTGGCCTTGTGTTTGTAAACAACAAATGATACAGCTAATCTAGAGGAATGCACAAATGAACCGTATTCTGTATAGCCAGTAGCTTGCTAATAACTTTCTGAAATTGTCCTGCAGCATTAATTGAAATCATAAATCACAATCACATTCAAAGCATAACTACTGTATGCCATTGGCTCACTTCAGTTCTTAATCATAGTCTTCTGGGGAATTATCTTGCTGCTTCTTCCTTCCCTCAGGAGCAGCCATATTTATTATTGCTGTTCAAATACCTGGAGATATTTCAGTTGAAAAACCATATAACATCTCTCTAAGCATGTCAATACGTGTTCAGCTTAATATGAATGTCTGTGCCATTCCCACTGGAGAAAAGTAAAAAATGTCAAGGAAATACATTTAACTTGTTTCTGCACAGATGCCTGCAGATATCTTGTATCTAAAGAATATTTAAATTCTGTTTTGTTAAGACAGGACACTTACATTATACAGTGGAGCAGCCAGGAGGTTATAGTCTCCACTAGACAATTTGCCAGACAAGAAAGATGGCTTAGTTGCAATGTTGACAGCTTTATTCTTCTGGCTTTGGCAGAAAAATAGGCAAAAAGATTGCAGAGGCGGCAGGATAGAATACAACATGAAAGTTCAGAAAAATATTAACTGGTTGTAAAATGAGTGGGTGGATGCACTAAAGGAGATGGCATTTCAGTTACATAACAACGCTTATTGCAACAATTTTATGTCCAAATTATGCTCTTTTTCTGTGCTGTATTTTTGCATCTGCTGACCAGCTCCAGTGGTGAGGGACGAAATATTCATTTGGCAGGAGAAAACGGCAGTAGCCATTCATCATTTTCAGCTGAATCATCCCATTGGTCTCAGTGAAGATTCTGCTGAGAATTTTATTCCATTTCTAATATATTATACACTGTGATTTTACAGATCTGCTTTTATTTTATAAACCAGCCACTTGCATAAGGCCCCTACAAGCATTCCTGATCTGAATGTGAGTTTAGAAGCTATACTGTGCATGCTGAATGTAGGGTACAGCAGGGCGTGCCAATGTGGTCTTCATAGCGAAAAATCCCCATGTTTACTAGCACCATCTTTCTGCCTGAGGAAGACCAGGCAACCTGATGCACCTCCACAGTCATTTCCTTGGGCCATCCAGAGCGATGTGCTGCTGCGCATGGCAGAGCCAGTTCCTGCCCAGTAGGCTCGTTAGCCAGAGCAAATTCAAAGGAGCTTCGGGGGGTGTGCAGCGACAGTGGCACTGAAGGTTGTTTGGACTCTCATTCTACGTACAACTCTAAAACAGCTCTTCTTAGAAATCACTACATGCTCCTTGTGCATATCATGAGGGACCTCACTGGCAGTATGGTCTCTATTCTAAGAGCATTAGGCGTGAATAAAATGAAATAAAATAAATATGATTACTCCCACTTGAGAAATGGAAAGTAAGACAGTGAGGTACACTTTCTTTTTCTTTTCCTTTTCACAAATATGGAGGCTTTTTGTTGATGAACCTTGGAGCAGTTATAAAACTTTTTTGGGAAAATTTATTTGTCTGTGCATCAGGTGGGGCCTCAAGATGTATGTTTTATATGCTGAATAAACAGAAGAGGGGTTTGGAGTCCTCCATACTTGGTCTGTTGCACTAAGCAATATTCAGAATAATAATCTCTGCAGCCTTGGAACTAGTTGAAGTTGGTACCTCAAGTCCAGGATTTGAGCCACCAGCTCAATCCCCTGGGCCTCCCTTGGTCCCCTTGAACTTAATCTTTAGCTTCCCAGTGCTACATCCATTCTGATTCTTTCAAGATCTGTCTTGTTTTCCTGGGCTAAGTTAAAAAGGAAAGAACTTCGGATGAAGAAAAAGTATTTACATGATCTGGAGGGGGAAAAACCCTACTCTGAGATCGGTCAGAGTTTCACAACTTAGTGTTAAGGACTCCTTTAAAACTGGGGCATAGGGGTAAGCGTGGTAAACCTGAAGACCTTAGAAAAGACCAGGGAATTCAATCACTTGGTTACACACATGCCTAAACCCAAAAGGTGACTGCCTTCTCAAAGATGCTGTGTTTTTCTGTCTCAAGAATTTAAAGGTTGTATGGGAATTTACTATAGTAGAAAGGAAAGGCATAAGATAAGAAACAATGGAAGAGCCAAGGTTCAGTGACCAACAGAGGGAAAAACAAGATAACAACCACCACGGGAAAAAGTGAACAAAATGTAAACTAAAAGACCAGGGAAAATATATAGTGAAAAGAACTGGAGACTGGTGAAGAAAGAAACTCAAATATCAGTCAGAAATAGGCAATACAGTGAGATAAGATGTTAAAATCTGTTCCTGCAACTAGAGCGAAGGGTCTGTCTGCTCTGATGACTTCCCTATAGCCTGGTTCTCAGGAAGGTGGGAGGCCTGGTGAGGAGATAGCTGACAGGGAGAACTGGCTAGAAAATGGGTTTGCTTTTTCCTGTGGAAAACATGGTGCTTTTTTCCTGAAACAAAGCCAGCTTTACATTTCAAAGAGGCAGTCAAAGAATTTCCAGGCTACTTTCAGTGGCAGAATTTTGGTGAGTTGGGGATTAATTTTTATTAAGAAAAGCCATGCACAAATGTTGTCCCAAAAGTACCAATACAGATCTTCTTGATGTTGAGCTACTGACAGAGTAAATAGTGAGAAGGGAGCATAGCTTCCAAGAAGCGAGTGCACCAAAGGTCCTTTTCCTGGTGCCAATCTCTCTGATATCATTCTAGACAGCCACCTGAACCCAACATTTCTTGATTACCACTAGCTTTTTATAGCCCAGATCAAACTTATTTACTGAGCTGTTCTCTGTTTTCTACAACATTGTTTACTGGTTCGAACATATTTTCGTTGCATGAACATTTTATTTCACATTTTTATAGATACAGTGTGTGCAGTTTGGCTTAGAGAAACTTGTTTTTCAATAGAACATCTATAGAACATTATTACCAGACATTTCATGGAACATTTTTACAGTGATGGAGTTTTGTCAGGAAAGAAGCAATTGATTGTGTCTGCGCGTAAACCTGATGTGTGTGAACACTTCTGCATTGACAAAAATTAAAAAGAGCATTTGAAATTCTGCAAGAGGTAAACTAACCTAAACACTAGATATGTTAACAGATATGCTGCTTAAATTCCTCCATAAAAAACTCAGAAAACTTTCAGGGAATGTTAGACAGTTTTTTCCACCCATTTGTCTTCATGTAGCTGGAGCGTTTGCTGTGCAGTTGCTCTAATTTTTTAGCAGTGCAGAAGACCAGTTCCTGTAACACAATTTTTTCCCCAATTATTCAAAAACAAAGGGAAAAAAAAGGATTCTAGAACCAGTGAAGGAAACTGTGACCTCTCCAGATGTGACTGGGCTACCTTTCCTTCAGAGGTTATTGTGCAAGAACAGTGATTTCATTTTTTTTACCTATGCGCCTTACAAATTCTTGTTCCTTTATTGTACATGGGACAGGTGTACATTACCCCTCAAATAACTACAGTATAGGACACGAAGATCAAACAAAATGATAAAGTTTGCTTGTGGAAGTAATTTACCTAGCTATGCCTTAATATAAATGAGGTTAACTGACTTTAATGACTTTACAGACATTCTGAAATTGTAAATTCTGAAGGATTTGGAGATGCTGAGATGCTCAGGAAACAGAATAAATCAAAGCGAAAATTTCTAGAAACCTCCATGGGGGTTTAGCCTTAGCTAGCTAAGGCTAGCTCCCCATTCATGAAATAATTTGGTATTTAGTTTCCATATTGTAAAACTACATGAAATACACAGATGAATTACGCTGTAGTGCTTGCTGAGTATTTCTCTACATACAAAGACACAGCACATCAGTGAAAACTGTGCCTTCATGCCTTGTTCTGCAGGATGTTCAGTTCCTTCCACATGACACTGTGGTCGTTTTAAAGCCAAGACTTGGTTTCAGAAAACCTTCAATTCACCCTCTTGCAGACTAAAAACTGTAGATCTAGACTGCATATAAGGAAGAAATTTTTTACAATGAGCGGGGTGAAACCCTGGCACAGGTTGCCCAGAGAGGTGGTCGATGCCCCATCCCTGAAAACATTCAAGGACAGGTTGGACGGGTCTCTGAGCAACCTGATCTGGTTGAAGACATCCCTGCTCATTGCAGGGAGGTTGATTAGGTTACCTTTAAAGGTCCCTTCCAACACAAACTATTCTATGATTCTATGTTTCTAAACCTGTGTTTTAGCTGCATCCCAGCCACTGAAAGTGCTGTGCTCAAAATGCCTCTGGGTTTATCTATCTCTCTCCTGCTTTTATGTGTCCTTCTATCATGTTGTCAGCCATTTCTGACATAGATAAAACTGGGGTTAACACAAAGAGAGAGTACGGTAAAGAGTATTGTGAGCAAAGTGTAAAACAATGCAGGAAAGCCCAAAAAGGGATAAAAATATTTTCTGTGCAATTCTCTCAAGTATTGTTCACTTTGAACTCCAGGGCACTGTTGCAATGTCTGTTGCATTTTTAAAGACAAAGGGGATGTTTGCTCTGTTAGTGCTACAGCAATGGGAGGATGAAGAGCTTTGGTTACAGGGCTGCTTGTGATCTCAGCTCATGACTCAGGGGAGACATTTTTGCTCCAATGACCTCTAAGCTGCCGTTAGTTTATTGATTGGCTAATAGGGAAAATTGATTTTTAACTAACTCACCAGTTTTGAGACCTGAACGTAGTTGTCACTTCCAGTAAGTGTACTTTTACTCAATCATGTAAGTTGTCTCTGTCATCAATTCATTCTGGATGCTGCAAAAGGCAAGGACGTGCCAAAACATTTGGCAAGGAGCCTAGACACAGAAGACATAGTCCAGCACAATGCATAGATAAAATGTGTTTAATATTATGTTATGCCTATCATACATACTCTGGTCTTGGCAGAAAACAGCTTGCTATGCCTAAGGGATAATGGGCTGAAAATAAGAGAAGGCAAACTCAGGGAATATCAGGGAAAGATATATCAGGGAATATCAGAGGAAAAATATCAGGGAGAGACTGCTGAAGTGAGGTATCTCACTTGTAGGCCAGCCTTACCTGCCCTGAGACCTTTAAAGCTAAAGAAAGGAAGTAGCTGAAGATGTAATGTATAGGAATATTGACCTGAACTGTTCCAGTAAGAAATGGGATCTTCCAAGTGACCTTTTCCAGTTCTAGTATCTGTAATCTGAACTGAAAGATTTCACAGGTAGGACTAGTGCATCATACTTCATAAGTGTCCTCCTGCAAGACCTGAGTTCAGGGGTTCCAAGTCTCATGTCCTCACTTGTTTTCAGCTCACCTGTAGCCTTGCAAATGCCAGCCCAGCAAAACCAGGGTGGGGGTGTAATCTGGAGGTGACTAAGCTAGAAACGGCTGGGGTTTGTTTTTTTTTTTTTTTTACAAACAACAAAAAAGAAATGTCACTTTAGGTTCATCTAAAATATTCAGTTTGCCCAGAGCAGTGTATTTGTATTTTCAGGCTGTTTAATCAAAACCAATTACTTTGAATTTTACAGGAAAAAAGTCCAATCAAAACGGAAAATGAAGGAACACTAATTAGAAATGTCAAAATGAAACATGAGAAGAGCAAAGTGAAATGCATTCCATTTTTAAGGAGAAAAACACTAGAACTAAAGATTTCAAAATTCTCAGAAACATCTTTTTTTGTGAAATTGAAACTCTGCATCAAACCAAACCAAACTGGTGAGTAGCTCTGCGACCCTCCTTCCAAACTCTTATGTTTTGAGTGAATTTAATATTTGTGATTTTTCTTTATCTGATTCTGGGTTCAGTGTGTAAACATTAATGTTTATTAATTAATGTAATCACATTAATAGTTTCACTGACTTGATTGAAGTTGCTTATGATCACGGCAGGTTTTGCTCGGAAGGCTGTTACTAGTCTGGTAAGCAAAGTGCGTGAATCTGGAGAATTCGTGCATACAGCAGCTGTGGAAACAAGCTGTTTGGCATCATAAATATCTGAGTTTGCAGGACCGCATCTGATGTATGGGGATTACAATTTTGCAGTCTATAGGTGACCTGTAATATACAATCCTATCACCAGATGCAGGTATGGAAATAAAGGCTAAATTCCGCAAACAGTTCCTTGAAATTAACGGGAAAAGATGTGTGGATGCTCCAGGGCCAGGAACTGAAAAAGCAGCTACTGATTTGGGACATGAAAGTTTAACTTCTCTGATGTGGCACCCCATAGAATTCATGCTCATAAAAAACCCTAGGCCCTCCATCTTGGTTCAGATATTTTTGTTCCAAGCACCCACGTTTCCTGACAGATGCCTTTGGACAGATTTTTTCCTCAGTACATCCAAGCTGCATTTCCTCGCATGACAAACAAGACTGCGAACTGATAGAAGCCAATCTGATGCAGTGCAACCCGCTGCTGCAGATGAAAAACAGCAGATGAAAAGATCGGAATTTGATGAAAATCCTTCAGCAGGATAACTAGGTGTGGTACAAACATGCTGCTGGGAAAGATGGAGTGTCTGAGTCTCGGTTCACAGTGGCAAAACCAGAGGGTTACAAAGATCATGGTCTAGAAAAAGGGTCGCGACACATTTTCATTTATTTTTTGGCACATACTGAAGTTTTCATTCTTCTGTTTTTTTTCCTCTTTCTTTGCCTGTCAGCTACACAGAATTCAAATTTAAACACCTTTTTGAGCTCACAGCTAGACTACTGCTCTTCAAGAGATGGAGAGTAAAGAAAGTAGCAAAGCTCTGAAGTACTTTCCTGGCTTTGGACCACATCTTACCCTATAATTTATGAACATGGGGATTTGCAAACGAGGTAAAATCAAATTGCAAATGTCTACAGGCAGGATGTGGTTCTCTATTTACTAATAGTTATTCTAAAATGTCATGTCGGTCTCCATCATGTGAAGTATGTAGCTAAGTGTAGCTGGCAGCATGGCAAATTTAAAGGATACTTTAAAACTTTTTAATTGAATGGTGCAGATTTTGATTATATATCATAAGTCTTACTGTTGTTATGTACTCCATAGTATTCTCTGGGGGGTGAGTGGGACTGCGAATGTGTTACAAGAACATTAAAATGTAATGTCTTGAAATTGTGTCACACAAAGGAAATCTCCAACACCTTTGTTGATTATTCTGAGCAAATGCTACCTCTGAAATTGGACATAAATGCACCTGCAGCCTCCACGCACTGAATGCTCCCTTACTCTGCAGTAATCTTGCTAATTTCTGTGGGACTATTAGAGAACGACAATACTGATCCCTGGGTAAAGAAAAGAGTCTGCTTTTTACTGTTAAATACAAATCTTGATCTCCTCCCTCCTAGACGGTGCTGTAGATAGATGCTAGTTTACTAGAAAAATGGAAGCAAACATCCAGCCCAAGATGTTCCTTTTAATCTCTTATCTGCTTTTCTTTCTTGCATTTCACTGATGTTTACGAGTGTTTTAGGCTCTTTATGTCTGTGCTGAAGTGTTGCCCTCTGTCAGAAGCAATCAGACATGTAAGGGCAACTTAGCTTAGGCTAGAGAAGCTAATTTCTCAAGCCTCCAAAAGGCATCAAAAGCTTGCTTTTTAAGAGACATGCTGTTTACATGCTGGTTTAGTTTGTTCTCAATAATTTATTAACTACTAATGTCTTCTTTTCAGTCTTGCTTATTCTCAGTGGAGGATGTTGGATTTTATCTGAAGGCATGGTTATTGTGAGGATGTGGAGTATAGAACCCCTAATGTTTTATCCATTAAGGCCTAGAGTTTCAGACTTGGGGTTTCACAGAATATTCTCTTCAGTGGGGTATATATCTATTAAATCAATTTAAATAGGCGAATATGGAAATAATCAATTTTTTGAAACATTTATAAGTGTTAGACAAATACACCTGATTTCTGATGTTTAGTACATATTATGTTGAGTTTGAATTTGCAACTTCATTTAGAAGTGGTAAATGCTAGGGCTGTCTGAGGCACTGCCTGTGCTGTTTCTGCTCGAGGATCACCACTACTTATTATGTCATATTACACAAAATAGTTTAAAATTGCATTTTACAAAAGCCCATTGAACAATTTTAAGTAGGATCACTGATTAACTGGATGGTCTGCTCTTCTGAGCACTTGTTAGTACTGACTTGAACTTTATAGAGTTTTACTCACTGAATCAGTATGCAAAAGCCAAAAAGATTTATAACTCATTCACCTAATCATGTTCACGTTACACTAGCCTACAGAAGTCCCAACCCAGACTACATTCCTAGTGAGAGCCCTGCCTTTCTCTGCGGGCCAGTGCCAGCCATCGGGTATCAGAGATACATTATTAGAATCATTTATGTTATTTTGATCTCATCCATTTGATAAACTACATTTTGCACTGTCTAATGTGCAGCATAGCTGAGTTAAGAGCAGATGCTGTCTTCATACTCATATTGCATATATGTGTGTGCGTGTGTACACATGTATATATAGGGGTTTTTTTCTATGTTCTATGTATACTTTCTGGTTTTCTCATATTTTGCTGGTTCCTTTTTGTTAATTATATGGCTGTTGCATTACACTGAACTTGTGTTTTGGCATCTTTTACAAGAACACATTTTCTTACTGTGCAGTTATTTGTCCAAAGGTTTGAACTCCTAAATCTTCTTTTTTGTGTCTAGTGTTCTGAATTCAGACATACAGAAAAATACATTTCTGCTGGAGAAATCCTTTAGCCGTGATTTTCAGTTTTCACCTTTCTATTATTTGTAGGTTTTCATTGATGCTCAGAGACATGGCTGGAATAGCTGGCATATACTAAACTAGCACCCCTGAAGTCTTTATCTTTGTTGTCTCCTTCTACCTTCAGCATTTTGATCGAGCAGGTCTATGCATCTTGAAGCCAGAAATCCCTTATGGAAACATTTCATTTCATCTCATTCATAATAAGTATTGATAAAACCTCTCTTTCCCTCTCTCAGGATTCAAAAAGCCCCTGCCATTACCCTGGCAGCATCTGTGTTAGTTCCCCTCTCCACCCACATCTGGTGAGAGTGAGAAGGATCATGCATAATGCAAAAGCTGAGCTGCGCTTGGGACGTGGCTTTCAAGGCGATGTTTGTACAGAGATCTCACAGGTGCATGGGCTGGCCTGAAGAGAGCAGCCCTCAGAATCCATTAGGCAGCTGTTTGGGTTATCACTTTAGAAACATTATAGGAAGTTTTAATATCTTGAAATTAAACCTGTGTTGCCGCTCACTGCTTTTTTGTTTTTTCCCCAAGAAACTCAACCTCAGCGGAAAATCCAAATAAGCCTAAGTTGCAGGAATCTCCTTTCCATGGGGCAGAGACTCCTGAATATCTCTGAAGAGCTTTGTGGGCTCAGTTTTACTGGTGCTACATCAGCAGTCCACCCCCTCTGTGTTTCAGCTGTTCCAGTCTGGTATTCAACTACTTCCTCCAGCAGATTAATTACAGAGGAAATATCAAAGAGATTCCTCTAAATCCAAAGTATATGCTTTAACCTAAAGAGAATGCATAATATGCCTGCTGTGTTACTTTCTGTACACGTGTGCTTCCTACTCAGAAGGATTTTAATACGTATACTTGGTATTTATCAAGTCAGTACAAAGTCATGATTTGGCAAAATATATTTAGATCTTCAAGTCCAAGTTCTTTGTTGAGGTAAACAGAGGATGCATTAATGTCAAAGCAGCTTACACCAGAAGGACTTCAATGGTCTTCTGTCTGGTGGATAGAGGATGTCAGGAAGAGGTTTCAGTCTGATTTAGTGAAAGGTCATACTTGCTCTTTACTGACAAATAGAGATGTGAACCGGAGAGACAGAAAATTAGCTCCACCGATAGCATTAAAAAACCCTCATGTCTGGAGATGTCTTGAAATCTAAATAAAAGCACAGCCCGCCAAAGACTGGAGCTGCGAACAGAAACATCTGCTAGAACTGAAGAACTGTTCCCACCACTGTGTCTGCAAAACCCTCTTCCCTCTGTTCTCTCCTTTCTTTCTAAGCAGTTGTACAAGTGCCTCAAAACTAAGCTTCCCACAATTCCATCTGAAGAGAAGATGTCTCTGAAGGCTGGCACATTTTGGCTACCAATAACAGTGTGAGTGAACTCACAGACCCCCGTTCTAACTTCTTTCTCTACCATGTTCCTGCAAACAATGGCCCCTGTTCAAAGCTCTATTGATTTTAGTTTGATTCGACACAGACTTAAGGGGAAGCCAGAACAGATCAGACAATACCACCGGGACTGTAATAGCTTCATAATTAAGTAAATCCCAGCTGTGTGCCAGTTTTGGCTAAATCTGCTTATCTGCTTACTGAGTCATTGTTATCAACTGAAGTGTGTCTGGGGCTTGCAAGAGCACAGTCCTCATGCCAAATGTGTTCTGCCTCACATGGCATATTCTGTAATGCTTTCTTCTTGCAGCATATGAATGCAGCTTCTTATTAGTAAAACAGCTGTAATGGTGGTGAAGGGAATGGTTTCTCTGAAACCTTTTCTACACTGCTGAAGTTCCAGTGATGTCACTAGAGGTCTTCCTAATTTGCCATGCTGCACATAAGAACAAAACCTGGAGGAACTAGGCTTTTGTTTCTGGCATGCATAAGCCACATTCTTAAAATAATCAAAATTATTCTTGCCAAACAACCTCTAGATGGCTCTTGAGGCTTGCTTTGTCAATTAGCAGGCACCAGAAATAAGTCTGCATCATGGTCTATCAAGAACATTTATCCTATGACTCTATTACTTCTTCACATGAGAGATGAAACCTTGGAGTGTTTTGCATGCAGTTGGAAGGCTTCCCTTGGTTTTGTAAAAGGCACCGAGAACCCTCCAGCTGAAGAGAAGAAAACTGTTCATCTTCTTTCTACCCAGATAGTCCTGACTGTGGATTCCAGCTGTGCATATTTTGCTGTAGTTATTATATATTTATTCACTCAGGTGTGGAAATTACCACTCTTAATTGTAGCTTCTCAGGAACAAAGCACAGCCACTCATTCCCCAAAATAAGCAGAGCTGCTTGCAAGTATCTGATTTACCCAGAGATATCCCAAGGCTTGGTGCCTTCAGAAATTCTGCTTACAGAAGCACATCCCTTTTTCATATTGCAAAGGGCATCTGGGGTTTATTCCTGATTCACAAAGAAGCCAGGGAAGTAGCAGGAGGAGGGAAGGAAGAAAAACATATTCATAGATTTAAGGTGAATCACATCATATGAATCCATGCTTCATCCTAAACAGATCCTGTGAATTACTTGCTGCTCAAACTACTACTGAGCAGCTCATACTGGAGATGATTCTTGTCATCCAAAAGGACACAAAGGAAACTGACAGTTAAGGCAGTAAAATCGGCTGGGAACTTCAATCTGTCAGACAAAGAAGTATCTATACCAGTAAGTGCAATGCATTGCCCTGTTCCCAATTAAGAGCTCACAAGCCTCCTATAGTGTTTCCTCCAGCGCAGTGACTCGGTCTTTCAATGACTAAACCAGGCCTTATACAAGCTAGATACTTAACTTCACTACTAACTGTTTGAAATGAGTTTTTTTCTGGATGAAAATTTCATCATTACAGAGAAAATATTCCTTCCTCCCTTAACCAGATAAATGGTCAAAATATTAAAACAAAATTCTCACATAAATTTGTGACATTTAATTAGAAAACCTAGTAATGCTTCCAAGATAAAGAGAAGTTTAGAGCTACTGCCTGCAACTAAAATATACGTGTACTTCTTCCCTTATGTAGTAAGAAATTGTACACTATTTAATAACACACTGAGGTCCTCCACAATTAAAAAAACAATGAGCTGATTTAACGTTAATCAAGTACCATGCATCAAAGAAGAACTCAGTGCATTGTTTGTTGCAAAGGTTAATATGTTTGTGGGTTGCACATTAAGAAAACCTGTAAAATATTTATGTGGTTAAATGTGATACAGAACTTCACAGTTACAGTAACTTCCTACAGTTTTTTCAAAACAAGACATCTTTATACTTCAAACCTTCCACCTCAAGCAGAGGGACAGATCTTTGGGTGTAACTCAGCATCTCTCTGCAGTGACGGAGATGTGCCTCTGTACAGCAGTGAGGCATACACTTCTCCCCTGTGAATACACTCCTGCACTGTCTTTGCCATGAATTCCAAGCATAGGACTCTTCTTTCTGGGGAAGTTTTGATGAGAGGGCTGTTCTGGAACAAAGACGGATGCAGAACTTGACCATCTGTCTATGCCTGGACTTAGCTCTCAGCCATCAAACGGTCTTTTTTTTGTTATTTATGGCTGAATATGCTGAATGTAACGAAACATCACAAAAGATACTGATAAAAGAAATCAAACTCATGATTTGAATGTATCTTTTGAGATGAGCCTGTTCTGGATTATCGCCTTCAGGCAGTACTGCCCAAACTGAACTGGGAGCAGCTATCAGTACTTAAAACTAAAACTCACATTGTCAACAGTATGAATTCTTTCTTAAATACATTCCCCGGTCCCATGAGTTTAATATAAAATAATCAACTGTAGTACCTGTTTTGGCTTTATAGAAAAATTGTTGTGCCTTGCTAAGACATTAGTAGGTGTTTCACGCTTAAGACAGCATAGAGATTTAGCCAGCAGATGCTTACTGAGAGCAGAATCTCATTTTTTCAGACACTGAAAGAACTGTATGCATGGCACCAATTTACAAAAATCCATTCCAATGTCACTTGCTTTTATAGGCTATGTAAATAAGTATGAAAAAAAATCTCATGTAACCACAAAGTAATAACACGACCTGCAGATTACAAGGTAATTAAACTCGTAGCTACCAAGTACAGTGCTCCAGGAATAATTTACCTCGTGGTGTGGGGAGCTGAGATGTTCTGATGTTTCTTGCTAATGCAAAATGAATAAGCATTGGGAGCTCCCACCTGCCAGAGCTAAGGAATGAACGGGTTCCCTACCTGTATCTTTCACTCCTTAACACCCGTGATGACAATCTAATTTGGAAAGCAGCAATAACCATGTGGTAACTGTCTTTAAAAGGCACTTACTGTGTAATTTTATGGTCAGTGTTTTAGAAGATAGTGTAACAGGCTGAGAGCACTGATTTGAAACACACTGCCTTCATTAGCTGACCGTCACCTCGATAGAGACCCGAGCGTATTTTACTGACACATTGGTACAGTTGGTTCCTGGCTTGAGCCAGGTGTAAAGAAAATGTGAAGAGCTGTTTGATAAAGGATTTAGACAAGCCTTAGGATGTGCTGTTAATTTCTAGGTGAGTAAACCAATCTCCTCCTCTCCTTGCCCTAGGAAAAAAGATTCTAGAAGTGAGCTTTTTGGAACATGAAGATGTACTCCTCCAAAAGGAGGAGCTTCAGCAACAGAGATACATAACTGTATTTGGTAAAATATACTTCTTGTTTTTCACTTCTGACTTGCATCTATTCAGGGGCAAAATTGAGAGATAAGTCCAGTTAAATTTAAATGAAGATGAAGGTGATTACACTGATTTGCTGTGATGTACTGCTAGCTTAAATAGATTTCATTGATTAACTGACAATTTAAATAAGCATCAGTGCAGGCAGATGGCATTTAAATAGGAAGTGTTTTTTTAAACTTAAAAATGTTGAGTCTTTTTTTGTTGTTGTAAATTGCTGATACAATGTTCACTCAAGCTACAGTACTTGGTGTTGAAGTCACTGCTTTGTGTCCACCACATGCGAGCACAAACACAGCAATGTTGTCTTTTACACCTTGATTCAAGAGCAGCCAGTGGGCATGTTTTTAACTCTCACTGAACTCAATGAGACTTAAATGAGTTTTAAGTGCTCTGCTGGCTGCAGGTGTTTTCTGTAACTGGGGCAATGGATATTTTTATCTTTTCCATTGTTTATGTCTTTGTCAATGTGTCCCTGAGAACTGATGATAGCATTCAGTCCAGTGCTTCCCTCTATGCAATTCTAAGGGTACATTTAATGTAGTGCTCACGAACTCCTCCCCAAAGATGTAGTGGGGCCTCTGTACATTACAATTATTAATCTTCCCAGCTGGATAATTTCTGCTCTTCCAGCCCTGCCCTAGTTTTGAACCATCATTCAGCTCTGCTGGTGGAGGCTGAGTGCCTTTCCGTAAACCTTGCTGCTGTAAATGTCACGAATGTATAAAACCAGACTGCAGTCTGCAGTCGCTTGGCAATTCTCACATTAAAACTCAAGGTAATTTTGATACAGGTGTATCAGAAGGTCCTAACCTGAATGACACTACTTACGTTAGTAAAATCAAGCAGTCTGCATTTTGAAACATGTTACTAGTCTCTGTTTAAGTATTAGTTCTTCCACTTCTATCAACTCAAGTTCAATGGTAGCTGGACTCAAGCATGTGCAAGTTCTTGTTTTCATGAAAGACAGCATAGAGAATTCAGCAAGATAAGGCTGAGCCTCATTTAACTGTGTGTAAAATACACGGAAGCATTGAAAACCTTAAAATACTCAGTGAATTGTTGCAATGTTTGATCTTTTTTAGTTTCCTTAAATCTAGAACAAAGTGAACACTGCTGCAAGAAAAAAAACTCCTGTATTTCAAGAGGCACTAAGCTGTTCCTCTGTGCCCAATGACAAAAATTTGACACTTACTTCAGTAAATCATATGTTTTTATAGTGTTGTTCAAAATTTAAAAGACTTTCTTTTGTACTGCTGCTGGAATAATCCAGAAGTTGGCCAATGGTCTCTCTTCAATGTGCTGAAGACCCCCAGCTGCTAAGGACAAGGAGGGAGAAAGGGAAGATGGAACAATATGAAGCTCAGCATTGCATCCCACTGTTCCCTGCTGATTTCTATTTGAGGCCAGGTACTGAAACAAAAAAAGCCACTCTTTTGTGCTCCTTTCCTGAAATGGGAAATCTTACAGTTTACTTCCGATTTACAGCTTATGGCCAGAGATGAGCACTGGAGCAAGCCTCCTGATTAGAGGACTCCCACAGATGAGCCTGGGAAACTGATACCAGAACAGCAATCGATCCCAACAAGGGGGACAGATTCTGCACTAGCCAGAGCTATTTGCTTCATGTCATTAGACTTATGGGTAGGTGAAAGTGAATTTGGGCCACCGGACAAGGAAAGGCAATGTTATGACAAGGGAAGAAATACTAATTTCCTCCCCAATAATACCAGGTCTCAACATGATGTCAGGAATATAATGGCAAGGTTCAGCAAGGACAACAGAGGACTACAGTGGGCAGTAGTAGGAGACAAAGGTAAGAGGGTGGCTCTCTTGGGTAGGGTGAACTGGACAATTTCTCCTCATCTGCCGGTCTACTCTGTGGGCTGAAATTTCCACCTCTACTTTCTTTTCTACCACCATCCTCAAATGCAGCTGGCAGGCACTGGCAGCATGCCAGAGGACTGGTTCTTTTCTCATTAAGGTCAACAGAAAATGCTTCCTCAACACAAACAAGTGCAGGTCCAGCCTTCCGAATGCAGCCTGCTCCCTGCAGCTGGCATTGCAAACAGCTCCCTGCAGGGCTAATCCCCTCTCGGAGCCGTGCGTGCCACACAAAGGCAATAATACCATACACATCTCCCTTCTCCCTCTTCTTTTTTTTACGTTTTTGAAAAATGACAATGAATGCACACGAAGCTTCAATTACAGAAGATTATGGGCTTCAATTTAGTGTGTGCTGTAAAGTTGTATTAAACGATCAAATGCTAATGAGGAGAAAGGCTCTTCTAGAGAAATAAGGAATTAGCATAAATTAATAGAGTTCCATATGTGCAAGTTTTACGGGGTAACAAAGTATCTCATCACAAAAGTATAAATATTTAATTTCATTCTTGCTGGGGCCAGTACACAGCTTTACAGTCAGCACAGAAATATGAATTAAAGTGTCAGAGGAAGCAAAGCACTACCCAATTCAGGTTCACAGAGAGGTCACTGATGGCTCTGCTGTTCTTTTTCTCTGTTTTCCAGCTCACACAGTTTGAAGTCAGGTCCAAATGGCAAAGCAATATATGTATGGCCTCATCTGCAGTCTGGGGAGTCTTCCTGCTGGCTTGACTCCGTGCGTTATCAAGTTCCTTAGCTTTGCCCAAGAGTGTATTTGCTTGTTAGCACAGGATCTTCCTGCTCTTATGGCAGAGAGAAAAGGCTCCAGACGCATTTTGGTGGTGCTTTTACAGCATTTCCCTAACCATGTGGAAAAGAGCTGCTGAAGGCATAAATTCTGTTGGATTTGTAATTTACATTCAGCCTTACAGTGTATTTCCCATTAATGTTGTGAACAAGTTGCTATAATTAAGATTAATTTTACTGAGGTGAAAAGCAAGCTCAGTCCTATATGTTACTTTCCTGAACAGCTGTGACACTGATTAGTATGGTCTGCTCCAAACAGTGCTCTGCACACACAGGGAAGAATCTTTGTGCCACTGTAACAAACAGGTGAGACTCCTGGGCTGGCTTTTCCTTGTATGACCCAGTTTGTGGGACTCGGCAGAAAAGCATGTACCGGTGCAACTGTACTTCTCATGTTCTAGTGTTGCATTGCTGGAAGCAGCTGTCTTCAAGGGCGCACATGTGTTTGCATATGCATAAAGTATCTTTTCAATATCTACTTTGTCTCCTGCAATTGTGTAAATACACAAGTATGTCAAGAAGTAAGTTCATTTTTACCTCTGAATAAGTATAGCTTTTGTATATACTTTGCTATGTTCTATAATTTGATGAAACTATAATTCTAAACTGAAATTGTACATGTGAGTGCCTGCATGCTTGACACTTGAGATCTATAATTGTGTTTTTGAGAGGATTTTCAGTGGATTATTCTCTTACATTTTGTAGCAGAAATATGCAGCAAACTGTTTAAATCCATGACCACAGAGAAATATGCCACCTTCCAAGTCCTTTTGGCCATTATACATCGTCATTTTGTTAATAGACTTTTTACCAGTTTCCTGTATGCTGGCCTTGAGCAAATAAGGCTTTTTAATAACGGTTCCACTTTCAATTTGGCTTTTTCTTTGAAGTGATAAACAGCTGCTTGAAAACAAGGGAAAATCCTGTAATAACACAAGAGAACGATGCCTAAAAAGTCCATTAGAGAGGAGCTGAAACCTCAGTCTGTTTCTTCTAGTTGAACACCCAGAAGACTTCAGCTATGGCCATATCTTTCCCACTGGTCCCCAATCCATCTCATTCTTTGGCAGAAAATGGGAAAAACAGCTTCATCAGGTACCACATGTTGAATTACCCTTCTCTTGGCTGAAATTTGCAAAAGGTGTTTTTTCTGTGGAAAAGCAAGCTCTCTGTGAAGGCACTGGATTTGGTCAGGAAAGCCTTGGGATCATTTCTCCAGCTCTAGCACAAACTTCTCATTTTGACCTTGGCCAACTCCTTTCATGACCCATGTCTCTACTCACCATCAACAAAGCTTTTCTTTCCCTTTTCTCCCCTGTTCATCATGTTTATTTAGACTGTTATCTCCGTGAGACATGGACTACTACTCATTCTGGATTTTCTCTGCACATAGCTCAGTGGAGCACAACACTTACTATTAAAATAAAAATAACATTGATAGCCAATGGTTACTATAATAGTTTTGAAAGGAGTACACACCATGTACGTCAGGGTGAAGGGAAGCTAGAGACTGGTCCAGCAGGAAGGAAAGGCACTTGCTTGCAGAGCACAGAGCTGCTGTTGTATAACTTGCAGATACAGATCTAAAAACCACGCTCAAACCTCTCTGCTCTGGTGCATATTACATCAAGGACAGTTGTTTTTCAGTGGTCTTAGAGAGCAGAACTGATATTTCTGATAGCAACACAAAGAACACCACTTCTGTCTGATGATATTTTGATTCATCTGAGTTGCTCTACTTGGCTTCAAAGGAGGGACTGGTTTGACTTAGCAGGAGAGAAACCAGGTCTGATATTAATGCCCATCAGACCACGTGTACCCGGTGACTACTAAGTGGCTTCCTGCTTTGATTTTGGCTTTTTTTGAACTGGCCCTTGACCAGGAATCTCAGTGCTGTGTCAGTGATACTGCAGTGGTCTTGTCATGGCCTGAATACACATAGGTCTAGGAGAGCACATTTTCCTTCTGCAATTTAAGATGAACCTTGCTGCCAGCAGACTGTGCATGCTTTGCATCTTTGCTTTGCATCAGCTGAAACTATTTCAAATTAGTCACTTTTGAGAATCATTATGTCAAGAGATCTGTCTTGATTGCAAAGCCTCTGTGGGCATAGAAAATGTCAGTCCTGTTCAGAGCACGCTCCTGACACTTGGTGACTTTCTGCCAGGTTACATGTTTGACAGCTGTTCTGGGGTGTGTGTTCCCAGCCACTGGCCTGACAACCATCATGAAGCCAATTACAGTCACAGGCAATTAATGTTCCCCTTGTCAGGTTCTCATGGAAATGATAGCATAATGCAGAGGATCAGCGTGAAATCTGTGACCTTTGGAAATATAAGCTTGAGACAGAAGCTGGGCTTGTGTCTGTATCAACTGCATCCAATTAAAGCTCTGAAGGCACGGCAAGGGAGATGGAAAATTATGTTCCATAAAAGCAATGTGAACAATTTTTTCCTCTCACTTCCAAACACAATAGCTTCTAGTTGACCTGAAAATACCAGCTCTTCCCCCACGCTCTCCTTGCATCAGTTACTCAAATCTCATGGTAAGTATCCTCTAGTAACAGCTCTAATTTTATACAGATTTTCTGTATTTCTATTGTACATAGGCCTGAATCTATCATGTTTCTTCTGTTCTAAGATGTGTGCAGGCAAGTCTACAGGCCCAGCCCCTCCAGTAATGTAAAACAATGTAACCCAGTGAAATGAAGAGAGATATGTTTATTTGCATCCTTTTAGCTCTTTCCCCAAAAGATTTCAGTCTAACAAGGAAAGAGAAGATCCTTTCTGGAGGGACATGGCCAATTAACATGTATGCAACTATCCCAGGGGTGGTTTTTTGTCGCTGTGCACTCTGGAGAGAGACTGCAAACAAGCAATGAGAAATTTCAGTTCAGTTACTGGGTGACATAGCTTTGTGGGGTTTTTTTCCCCCTCCTTCCTGGCTGCACCAAAGCCAGGGATGTTGTTCTAGTTCAAGCTGAGGTACAGGTATCTCTTTCTGTTTGTCACAGTAGATCACAGTTTTCCTGTTTCACCACTGCATACGTACACGAACGGCCCGTTTCTGGCATTTATCACCTGCCAGTGGAAAGGAGCAGTACCTGTGTGCAAAGGTACTGTTTACCACGTAGAGAGCCAACCAAGAGTAGTTTGAGCAAATAGTTTGGAATTTAGGGAATTCATAGCAAGGAAATTGTGTGACAGCAACACCTAGAGTTCAAATGTTTCCTCTGCTTTACTCCAAATGCAGAGAATTTGTTCATCTGATTTTAGAACAGTAAGAAGTTCCAATGAAGAATACTGGGGTTTTAGGCCAGAACATTTTCAGGATAATTGGCCTAAAATCATGATGTCTGGGTAAAGCAGCCTGGGGCCTAGGCTGTCTAGCTGTTAGGTTTTTTCTACCACATCTCACAATAAAATATGCCAACTGAGAAAATGGAAATTGTGACTTTTTTTTTTTTTAATTTCATGGCTTTCAGTTCAGCTCCATAATTCTTAAGAATTATGGTCTTAATTTGCTGGGGTGGGTTGGTTTTTTTTGTTTGGTATTTGTCATTGGAAATATTGGTCTGATCAAGTCTGTTCCTTAATTAACCTCTGGTTTATCACGATATAAAGTCCCAGGATGAGATCTTCAAATTAGATAGCTCTAAATAATTATCCTCTGTCTTTCTGTCTTCTCAGTCATGACAGTGTGGTATGCTTTAAAGGGGGACCCCAACAGCAGAAGTATCTAGTCCTCATTTGGAAGAACTCCGTTCCTCCAAACAATGAAATTTGAAAATACTAATTGTATTCTTCAATATTCAGCACACAAAATGAGAATAAATATTCACATTGGAAAATAGGATGAAAAGCATCAGATACTAACACCACCAGCAGTGTATCTTTCATAGATTTGCATGTCTGAGAGAGAGACAGAAAACATGTGTGAATGTCAAAATAGGTCATCTTACCTTTTTAAACACGGTTATGTGTTTCTAGGGGAAAGTTCTGAGGTTCCATTGCCTGGCCCACCCAACAGCTTTTGCTGTGGAGTGTAATGCAGTGCCTGCCTGGTGCTGGAGGTTTACGGTACTTCAGGCCTCTGCATGAGCGAATTAGGACCAGCCTCTTTAAGCCAGGTGCAAAGCTGTTTGGCTGCTTCTAGTGCAGCCTCATGCTGAAATATTTTTCCTTTTTAATAATGAAAGTAATTCCTTGAGAAGGAGCCTGAACTATAAGAAAGAACTGTACAAATGCCATGCATATGGAGACTAACTGCATAGTGATGCATGCCACTAAAGAGACTGTGCAGTCTGTATACACACCACAAAGGAAAACATCCAGCACTCTCTGCAGAGAAGAAAGGAGAAATCAACACTGCACATTTCCACAAATTCAGGATATAGTAATACATTTTCACTTAAAACCAAGCTTGCTCATTTGGAAAGACAATTTTGTATTGATGTTAACCAGGAAGGGAAGGGGAGTCGATTTTTGTGTGCCCATAATGTTTTGGTCAGTGAGGTTGCAGAGATTTGGAGCATGGATATTCCCGCTGGTATGACACTGGTGGCTGCTTGGTGTCCTTGAGCCACAGATGTTTGGTCCTGGTATTGATGTCCAATATGTCCAGCTATTGAGGCAGATGGTGAGCAGCAAAATATTTCACAAACTTTTGGAAATATACCACCCTGGAGCCCAACGAGGGAGATGGCTGAAATTGGAAAATAATGTAATAGAATATTTTATTTTTCACAAAAGACTTTAAGGCTGGGAAGACTGCCATTTCTGAAAGGGCAGTTTGGCTGACTTCCCCTTATTCTGCACAGCTTTACAATGACCCTCCATTTGCACCCCTTTCCTCTTTTAGACTGAAACGGAGGTTTGTACTTCATTTTATACACATATACACACACACTCACAAAGTAACAGCAACTGATATTGAATTTTTAGACTCATTTGAAAAACCAAAAGACAACAACAGACTTTAGCTCAGTCTTTCTGCAGCAAAGGACAGAAATAGCTTTTTGCATTGTGTGTGACATAATGAAATATCTGGCCTCTTTGAAGATGTGTCCATTCCGCCATCAGTCTATCTGTCCTCTCTCCAAAAGCAGAGAAGAAGGACAAAGGAAAAACAGTAAGAACCTTGATCCATCAGAAGACTTGAAAATTTGAATAAGTTTATGCAACTACACGGAAATCAACATGGAGGTTTACTTATCAATAGGACCCTTGTTATTTGTGGGTTACTAGTAGACTTCATATTAAACTTGTGCCTGATAATTGTTTCAGGGAAAAAAAAAATAATGGCACTTCAATACATTTATTTATTATCTTAGTAACAGCTTTCTGGAAGGATTAATCTTTTGGCGGGCGGTGGGGGGGGGGGTTGCACTCCCTGCCAAAGGGGGTAATGATAATGCTACTGAAATTCTTGCAGACTTTTTCCATAA
>Ga0065711_1035248_pt1 | contig 22581 bp, 17 predicted proteins | sample Hoacrofraction12_FD_59098 | JGI IMG/M metagenome (GOLD analysis project Ga0065711, IMG submission 59098) | Hoatzin crop microbial communities from Cojedes, Venezuela - Epithelial fraction 12 v2 (version 2) | ecosystem: Host-associated > Birds > Digestive system > Esophagus > Crop | place... | reverse complement strand
GAGGTCCAGGGTTTTGATCCTGCTTATCGCCCTGCTTCCTCCACGCAGGATCCTGAACTCAACCATTTCATGGTCACTGCAGCCGAGTCTACCTCCAACCTTCACATCCTTAACCAGTCCCTCCTTGTTTGTTAACACGAGGTCCAGCAGCGTGCCTTTCCTTGTTGGTTCCTCCACCACTTGCATCAGAAAGTTAATTGCGAGAGAGTTAATTCAAAGCGAGAGTATGTAATATTAAGCTATATGTTGACTGCATGAAGTGAATGACAGTGGAATGACAGAATTGTCATTTTAGACTTGGAAACAGAAAGAAAGACTGCTCAAAGGTCCCTGCAAGGACCACAGCTCCTTGACAGTCATTTGGAAACAACAGAGTACGGAGAGGAATCCATCTCAGCACTACCAATAGAGTCGTCTCAGGTAAGCAAAGGGGTGTTGAGGAAAACTGTTAAAGGCTGTCATCAGAACTGAGCTCTAATAAAATAAAGATGTGAACATTAGTGATCATACTCATATAAACTCTCAGAAATTAATGCCTTTGTCTGTATTATATAGTACTAATTTAAATTCACTGATAATAACACACTTGGAATAGGAATGCCCAAAGCAGTACCCGGTTATAAGTAGGGACAAAACCAGGAAAAGCAAATTAACAATGCCTGCATTCCTACTATTTCTCTTCTAATACATTACTGAATCTGCAATTATCAAATAGTTATTGCAATAGTTTGGCAAGTTGATATTTAAAACTTAATATTCAGTAATACTGTCATGGAAGTAAACAGAAAGACATTGGTTTTTTTTTTTATTGGAAGAAGCTATGGGTCTTTAATGCAGGTAATGGAGGAATCAAGTGTAGTAGATATTCCTTAAAGCAATGCAGTTCAGTGCAGTTTGTCTCAAATAACATCTTTACCTAACTTTGCTACTCTTTTTACTAAGGCTGAAGAATTACCTTTATTTCAGTTTGCTAGTTCTTCTGCAGTGACTAGCCGGAAAAGCTTAGCAAGCACGCAGGTGGCAAGGATCCAGCGGGAAACAGATTTCCTCAAGTAAGTGACTTCTCCTTTTAATGTATTTGGCTGTGGAAGGTAACTGAGCAATTGCCTTTTGCAACAAAACTGAAAGTACTGTGGGTCTTTATAAAAACGAGGACAACAAAGAGAGACACTGCCTCATAACTGGAGAATGTGATCTAGGTAGGGCTTTGAAAATTCTTTCTCTTACACAGTTTTATTTACATGTCACCATACACAGTTATCAACTATCTTATCATCCTTTAAAAAAAAAATTCCTAACACCTGTAAGATCAGAGCAAAAGCTGTGTTTTCAAATCAGAGTGCAGCCCTCACTGCTGTAGGTGAAAACTGCTCACTGGGGTAGTCTCACATAGTGTTAGTCCTTATCAGTGTTGAAAGGCTTATGTGATCTACATCAGTGGCTCCCCATGTCGCAGCAGTGAGGCGTGATACAGATTGTGTGTCAGGAGACTTGTTTACCTCACATGATGAGGAGGAAAGTATGAAACTCCATAGCAGCCAGACAGAACCTCCTATCATGGAGGTTGGGGCATGGTGTGGTGGACCACCATAGCTTGGAAACCACAACTGAGAAATCAGTGGCCTAAGTCTTGTCACAACAGGTTCCAGATTAATCATTATTATGCAGCAGTACAATACCAAAACAAGCTCAGCCAGTTTGCTCTTATTTTCAGATGTGCATACTGTTCTGCTCCTCGCCTATCTGACCCCTTGGCTCACTTCTGTCAGGAATGTGGATCTCCTATCCCACCTGTGCCAGTACATCGCTTCCCACCCCCTGAAGGAGCACAGGTCAGCAAAATATCGTAACAATCAACAAATCCTCTTTGGAAAAACCAACTTCCTCATCAAATTACACATCCAGTGCTGGCAAAACCATTAGTCACACTTTCATTTGGGAAGCTGTGTTCTGATTGGGTTTTTTTGTTCAATACCTTTAGCAGTGGACCCAATGTAGTTCTTAAATAATGAGCAAAATTAACCATAGATTTCTTCAAGTGCCTTGTATTTTAATAAGGATAACAACGAAAAAGTAAATTGTGTTTTATTTGCTTGTGCAAACATCACCACATTCAGATTCCTCCTCACCCTGTAACAACAACCACTGCAAGTTCAGGACTTGCATATGCATCTTATTCCAGTGCTAACTAGTGCAGTTAGTTAGTAACTAGTGCTTATGTCATAGCTGTAGAACATCCATCTAATATGCCTGAAACCTTAAACAGTGGCATGTGTGGGCATATGTAAGAGCACCAAGTTTTGACAGTGGTGCCTGTAACTATCTTCTCTAAGCTCTTCCCAAGAGATAATAAACTGATCTAACAAGTCAATGGAGGATTTTATTTTTCCTGTATCATCAAAAAGTTATCCTGTCTGGGGCAATGCTGTAGTTTCAAGTGATGACTGAGAATATTGAGCAAATCTTTGTATTAGGTTCATAATTAGGAGGATTTGAGCTGCCTGCACACATTTTATAGTAGCATTTTAAATTTATTGAAAATTAACTTAGTACCTTTCTGGCATGTTTTTAGTAGTCAGTAAAGCATTCTCTTTCCAGTTGTCATCATATTTTCTCAATAGCCTTTGATATTTAAGGATCAATATCAGCATCTGTTGCTGTCAGCTGCTGTGTTTCCAGTGACTTTGCTGCTGATGTAGACTCTAACTAGGAAAATACTGAAAATCTCATGGTAACCTTAATGATCTCATTATGGTTCTTAACATGCTGTGATGTGTCTTTTTCTTCAGATGGCACCATGTCTTGAATGCAAACATCTTGTGCCAATGAATACACCCACTTGCATTGTATGTGAGTCGCCAATAGCTCCACAGCTGCAGCCCCAAGCCAATAACTGCGTAAAGGTACTTGAGAATAAATATAACAATATAGCAATTTACCTCCTGGCATACATTTTTCTAACAGATTGCTTCATTTCAAATGTTTTGATCCAATATGGGTTTGTGTAATTAAATTGTGACAGCTTTAAGGGTTAGTAGGATTAAAAACACCTTGAGTAGAAATAATCATTATAGGTAAACCACATAAGCCCAGGAAGGCATGATGAAGAGCACATGACGTAGCAGTCTGAATGACAGGAATGCATGCACTTGTGTTCAGTAGAGAGATATGCTACAATCCTGTGATTTATGGCTTTAGTATTATGAAGTATTTTAAGTTTATTGAATATGTCCTCATTACTCTGCTTACCTAATTTCATCGTAAGTGCTCAGCACAGATGGGCTGGCAGGACTGGGGCAGTGGGTATGTGGCCAAAACATTAGAGTGTAGTCTTGATCAGTGATCCAAAAATGCTGGTGGTCTTAACTAGACAAAATGTTTTACCCTATAAAGTACTCCATAAGGGTGTGAGGAGGAGAGGACTGATACTGCCTGCCCACAATGGGTTGCTGAGCTGGTGTCAGCAACAAGATTTTGGTTTCCATGATAGTGGGACCCTGTCTGAAGATCAACAGCTCCTTAGGAGAATTGGGATCCACCTCACAGGACAAAGATATCTTTGCCAACGGGAAAGCTGGGCTAGTAAGAAGGGTTTTAAATGAGAAACAACAGGGGAGGGAGTGATGGACAGGGCTGAGAAGCAAAGGGTCTTGGGTGATGTGGACAAAAGGGAACACTTAATCAATGAAACAGGGCTTAAGTGAGGTCACCTGAAGCATTTGCAAGGAAGTACTTATAAGGCAGCATGATGGGGAACCCCCCCAGACCCTTTCTGTGAAATCAGCATGCTGGGGTGCCTCTCTGAAGTGCCTGTACACTAGCGCAAGCAGTATGGGGAATAAACTCAAGGAATTAGAGTTCTGTGTGCAGTGGCAGGGCTATGATCTTGATGGGACCACAGAGACACAGAGCAATGACTTGCATGACTGTACGGGTGACATCGTAGTGGGGGTCTGCTGTACACCACCTGACCAGGAAGAAGCAGTGGAAGAGGCCTTCTACAAACAGCTAGAAGTAGGCCCACATTTGCAGGTCCTGGTCCTCATGGGGGACTTCAACTACCCCAATATCTGCTGGAGGAACAACACAGCAAGGCATAAGCAATCCAGAGGTTCCTGGAAAGAACTGATGACAACTGCTTGATACAAGTGATAGAGCAGCCAGCGAGGAATGGTGCTTTGCTGGGTCTCATACTTACAGGGAAGGAAGGGCTTCTTGGGAATATGAAGGTCAAAGACATCCTTGGCTGCAATAACCACAAGATGGTGGTGTTCAGGATCCTGAGAGGAAGGAGCAGAGGCAAAAAGTACAATCACAGCCCTGGATTTTAGAATAGCAGACTTTGGCCTCTTCAGGGATCTGCTTGAAAAAGTCTAATGATATCCTGGGCTGCATTTAGGAAGTCTGGTGCCAGCAGGTAAAGGGAGGTGATTCTTCCCCTTTACTCAGCACTAGTGAGGCTGTGTCTGGAGTAAAGTCTCCAGTTCTGAGCTCCCCAGTACAAGAGGGGCATGGACATACTAGAGAAAGCCCAACAAAGAGCCACTAAGATGATTAAGGAACTGGAACACCTGGAGGAAAGACGTAGCAAGCTGGGACTGCTTAGTCTAGGGAAGAGAAACTTGGGGGAATCTCATAAATAAGGGAAGATGCAAAGAAAACAGAACCAAGCTCTTTCTGGTGGTGCCCAGTGACAGGACCAGAGGCAATCAGCACAGACTGAAGCACAGGAGGTTCCCTCTGAACATCAGGAAACTCTTACTGTGAGAGTGACTGAGCACTGGCATAGTTTGCCTAGAGACGTTGTGGAGTCTCCATCCTTGGAGACATTCAGAAGCCATCTGGTCATGGCCCTGGGAAACCTGCTCTGGGTGGCGCTGCTTGAACAGGGCGGGGTTGGACCTCCAGAGGCCCCTTCAAACCTCAACCATTCTGTGAGTCTGTGATAATTGCAAGGGAATATTTCTGGAAAGAGAAGGATGCTGAAAGGAAACTGTTGACTGAAGACTATGAGATAACAAAGGAGATTCATAATCTGAGGCAGTTATCAGCTTGATGTCAAAGCAGATTATAGACATTGGCCCAAATCTAATGCTTTAAGACAACCTTTATGTAGGTGCAAAGACAAACCTAAACTAATCAGTGCCAACAGTCAAAATATCAGACTCTTTATTCCTAGATGTGGTGGAAACTTGCTTGTTGATAGTGAGCGTGCTAAGATCTTTTAGGGCACCCTCATGGCATACTATTATTATTATTTCTATTATTAATATAATAACAATAACGATAGCAACAATAATAATAATTTTCCGTGGAGATACTGGACTACCTGTTTTGTGTGAGTGCAGTGACTAAGCAAACTGACACTAATATATACAAAGATCTGGAGTTATTGATGCTGGATCTCCTGAGGAAACTGTACCATATTTTAAAAAAACTTGTCACCAGGATACATAGATTTGCGATGACCAGGCAATATGGCCTAACTAAAGTCTGAATCTCACAGCACAGACTTGAAGGATCTCTTCTACCTGCAGGACTGAATAACGACAGCACTTTGTAAGATCAAGTCCTCTTATTATTGTTGTTCAGTTTTCAAATACTATGCAAAATTTATTCTTTCTCTGTTTAAAAGGGCAAAGTAATTTGTCAGGCATGTGGCACAGGAAATCCTCTTCACCATAAACACTGTGTGACTTGTGAAAGCAGACTGCCTGAAATGCAGACGGTAAGATTTCTTGCAGCAATCACACTAGGGTTAATCAAATCAAAGCATAACATTCTTTTTCTTCGGAAAACTGAAGTCATAGCCCTGTGTCCCTGTGTTGCAAAAGCAGAGATTCCCTCCTCTGTGCCATATTCAAGCCCATTACTCCCACAGATTCTCCATCACAAATGCCCAGCTGAACATAAGCATATTGTATACCTTCAGGTTTCTCCTCTGGAAGTCAGGATTGCAAATGCCATTGTGAAAGCTCAGAAGGCTCTTAGAAAACAAGTAGTCTTGACTCCAAGGGAGTCTCATTTGTGTTTAGATTATTTTCAACTGCAATAGAAAACTTGAGTATATACATCAGGAAGATCATTCTCATTGATTTCAATTATTTTCTGAAAATAAAATATTCTTTTACATTATTTTTATCTCCATTTGCTGCTTCCCCTACGCGCATGTAGCTACTGTGCTTGTGTTTGGCTGTGACTCTGCACAGAGGTGAGAAAAGCAACAATAAATGTTCCGCCTAATATTGCTATCTGTTTCAACTCCCCATTTAGCTTGCTTATTTGGTTCCTTAGAAGAATTTTATTTTCACTTCTGAAGAGAAAAGTCTTGTATGAAAAACTTATGGTACATTTCACTTCTCCAGGTTGTGATAAATACAGAAATGAGAGGAGAATAATGATTTATGAAATAAAATCTTCTGATTATAATGGCAACATCCTCAGTTCTAAAACTGTCAGTAGGCAAATGTATCTTGTATAGCCACTGAGGTGTCATTTCGAAGTTAATTTCAGTAGGAATCTGTACTTACCAAAGATAAACATAGGTTTAGGTGCTTCACTGAATGTAGATATTAATATATGTATAGCTGCATACGTAGTTAGGCATATGACATGAATGGTAAGACCTGTAGTAGTGAAGAGAGAAGGTGAAATGCTTACTAAGAATTATTAATAGTAATCAGAAATTTTACTAATAATAGTGATTAATTAGTGATAACCAATAGTACTTACTGAATAATTAATAGTTAGTGATAATGCTGGTATTACTACTAATGGCTATTAAATAATTTAGATTTAGAACATATTTGGACTTGTCCTCTTGTAAATTTTATCTTCCAAATGAACCCACAAATTAAATCGTTCAAGTTGCAATGCAGGCCACAGTTGAAAATAGGGCTATTTCATGTTTTCTTACTTGCTGTTGTGTTTGTGTAATCAAAACAATTTTCCTTGGGTTCAGTTCCTTATCCATATTCCTGACTTGTAGAGAAAATAAACTGTGTAAGCCCTGAGGCAAAGCCATTTGAAGACGTATTTGTCCCAACTAGGATCTATAATCAACCTCTAGAAGTTTCAGCTGAAAAATCTGGGTTTTTTTGCATACCCCTACAAGTTAATTGTAGTAGGAAAGCTAGATAATCTATAACTGGTATGAGGTAAAAGAGTGCAAAACAATAATTTATGTAGTAAATACCAAACTGAGAGAAAACTCATTGTCTGAACACACTCTCCCTGCTGTACTACTACAAAGAAAGGTACAAAGAAAAATAGCTGTTGTGTTCTGGATTTCAAAATGTAAGTTTATCAGCAGAGAAACCTCCCTCTTAACTTTGAGTTTACTTGTACATGGGGCCTTATTACTAAATACTGGGTGTGAAAGGACACGACTGATAACGAAATATTTTTATGCGCTCAGTTCTGCTAAAAATCTTTTTATATTAATTAATGCAACATTTTACTGTGGTTTTGTAATGAAAAAAAATTACAGGTTAGGTCCTAGTCACTCTTTTACTATTCTAAGTTGAAAAAATTCTTTTAGGCTGAATATTACTTTATGTTATCAAAGTAACTTGCTTGCCTATTTCACCTTACTTAGCTTGTGAACGTTTCTTCATAAGAAGTGTTTTCTCCCTAATGCTTTTTTTGTTTTATTAGCCCATGTTTGGAGAAGACACCCCCCAGCCTTATGCCAGCCAGCAAAGGAAGACAGTTTTGTGCTCAAAATGCAATCATGTTAACCAATGTGATGCCCGTTTCTGTGACTGGTGTGGAGCCAAGGCACGTGTTTGTGTTGACAAATCTGTTTTTACTCACCTGTGACCTGCAGCAATTTCAAACATACCTTTTCAAAACTCTTGTCACTTACTACATAGCTTATTATTATCAAAATGACTGCTTAGAGCACATAAGATTATATAAAGAAAAATTAAAAGCTTAGATGACATCCTGACCCAATGTCAGTTGTGACTTAAGGGTTTAGTGATGTAAACAAATTACCATGGGTCAGTGAGCATCAGCTCATTGCATCAGTGGAGGTGCAATAGCTGTATATTTTGCCAAAGTAACTTCTCCATCAAAAGTTAAAGAATAGGCTAACCTAATGCACCTTTTTCCATATCTACTCTGTGCTATGATCACCTATACAGGTAATCACCAGAGATGAGATGATGCATGCAATTTTTTTTTTTGCTGAGGGCCTTATTAACTTCACCGAAGACAAGTACTTTCTCTTAACTGATGCTCAGTAGAACTTTTGCATGGTACAAGCAATATAAACAATTTCCTCTGGCATGTGTTTTTATAAGTATAGTGTTTCAAGCTAAGATCACACTTGGGGAGAATTTTTTTTTTCTGTGAGCTGAGTCTACATAAAATTTTAAACACTCCCCTATATGCATACATAGCCATTGGTCCTGTACTGTACCAGTGGACTCGGGGTGGTGGGAGTAGTGTTAGAACTGAACAGGAAAGAATTGCAGTCAATATTCAGTATCAAAGCACACACTAGTAATGACAGGGCTTATTGAAAGAAAATAAATATTTTTGAAAGCGTATGTTAAAAAAATAACTTACCAAAATGCTAGATCTGTCTGAAAAAATGTTTGCCTCCATAGCACAGTGCTGAGATAGCTGAAGATTTACTGTCTTGCATCTGCCAGTGTGTTAGCAGTCTGGTATCCTGGTTAATATTTCTAATCTAATAGTTTTAGATAGTGCTACTTCATTTTAATTCATGTCACTGCTTGTATCTTTCCGGAACCATGCATCATGTGCTTCTGTAGTGACAAGTTTTTCATTCAACTTTTCAGCCTGGACCTCCTCCATCCTACTTTACTTGTTTCAAGTGTGGTACAAGCAACCGTCCATACGCTCGCTTCTGTGGGTCCTGCGGTGTTTACATAGAGCACCCGTCAGCAGTAGGTTCTCCGCACGGCAGTCTCATGGATGCTGGGGACTCACTGGGGCTTTCTGAGGTAAGACACACAGTATTACAAAGCTGGGCTTGAACACAGCTAAGAGGCTATTCCACCGTGGGTGCAGATCAGCACAATTCCATTAATTTCCTCTTTGAGACAATGCTGTGGTCTGCGAGCATGCTGAGGGCAAAACCAACGATATGTTTATTCTGAGAACCGCTTTTGGCTGAAAAGTAGTCTTGGCTGAAGGCCTTAATCAGCCTTATTCTAAACAGGAAAGTGAGAAACAATCAGCTTTTCAGAAGTCTTAGCTCTTTAAGTGCTTTTATCTTATTACTTGTGTTTTGTGTCCTGCTGATACAAGGTATTCTTTCATGCATATGTAACAGTGCTTTGGAAAAACTGTTTTAAGAAAGACCATCAAACTGAGCAAGGCCAGCTTTTGTCCTACAAAAGCATACATGTTCTGCTGGCAATCGTGAAGAGTTTTGCTTTTGCTTGAATATTTGTGATAAGTTGCTTCCTTGTTACAGACTGGTAATTAAAATCAATAATTGTTAATAATTCTTCCCCCTAGCTTTTTCATTCCTTTACAGTTTTGTATACTGTTCTGGTTAATTTCTGCTTGTAACCCATTTAATTATATCTAATTATATTACTTACACTTTTCCTTCCCCTCCACTCCCCCCAGGCTAAACGATTTCAAGCTCAAGTTGCCTGGCAGCCTTTTGCTATTTCCTTAGACAAACCAGGGGCAGAACTAAATGAAAGAGAAGATAAAGGAACCCAAACTATTGGACTTTTTTACCCATCTAGCAAACTGTTGGAAAAGAAGGAGCTTGAGCTGATTTCACAAAAAGAAAAGCTGGAAAAGATGAGTGATCATAAACCTCTCCTGACAGCCATTAGTCCTGGAAAAGGTTAGGAGTTTTGATTTTATGTTTTCTAAACAAAGCTGCAATGTATGACCTTGCTTTTTCTTGAAAAGATTATAGTCCATGGAACATGGCATCAGTAGGACACTGATTTACATCTTTTCAAGTCTGTCTTCCCACCAGTCACTTGTAAATGCGGTGCTTTAGAATTCAATCGCTGTTCTCCATCAATAGCTAAAAGAAAGCCTATCAGCAATATCAAAATCATGGTTACTGACCCCTGTGCAACCTTACTAATTTGCTAGTGGTTTGATTTCCTCAGATCGTACAAGATGAGGACAGGTGTCCTATATTTGAATTGGAAACCACTGAACAACCACCCCACCTCCCAGCACCCTCTCCACCCCTCACAATGTGAAGTTCAGTTAGAACTGCAGTAGCACCTGCTAGGAGCCACTCAGACACAGAGGATCGCAGCTCTTGAAAAATATGATGAGGCTTGTCCACGTGAAGAACTTGTTTGGGGTGCTGTTGTGGAATAAATTATACAAGTTTTGGAAGCAAAGGAAAACAGAGTAGAGAAAGGGATTCTTAACAGGATTACAAAACATAAGGTTGGTAGAAACCTTGAAAGCTCTTTTAGGCCTCATCTTCCAGCCCCGCAAAGCTGTCAGTACATCTGCATTGCTCATTGCAGAGACTGTCCATGCACAGACTGCTGTATCAGTACAGCAGATTACTTTGTTTCACAGTCCCTGGTTAGTCAGTTAGTTGCATGTGGAATCCCTTGACTGTTTACTGTCATTAAAAAGTTTGCAATTTTTAGAGATTTTAGTTTTACTGTCCTGGGAGAACTCAGTTTTCTGGATCCCAAACCCTTGAAGGCAGTCTGTCAGTATTATTTAGGGACCTAATAAATGGCCCAGTTTGCAAAATTATCTTTAATCTCGCTGTGCAGTCCAGAGAATAACTTAATTGTAAATCACAACAGCATCAAACCATGGTTTGGAGGAGCAGTCACTTTTTTTGATCTATTTTCCCATCTCTAGCTCTTTTCTACAATCAGAGGGCCAACCCCTCAGGCCGTCATCAGAACTACTTATCTATTAGGTAGAAAAAGTTGCTAATGAATGTTAGAAATTCCTCTCTTGACTGTGTATAAATATCCAGATGATGCACTTTTATTTTTAAAGTATCACTAGGGAAATCTGTTTTCCTGCTCCCTTGCTCTGAAATGTGGCATGTTCTCTTATACATCACTATAGGAAATACAACACTTGACTTAACATGTCAGGGAGCTTAATTTAATCAGAGATAATAAAGGTTTGGCCCACAATAGTGCTGAGACCAAAAAAAAAAAAGTAACACTGAGCATTCATATATCGCTATCAGAAGAACAGCTCTTGACTTGTGAGAGAGAACTCTCTTCTCTGGGAAAGGTTGAGAAGAAATTCTGAACTGTGTTTGAACTATGTTAATTTTTATCTGTTTAGCAGAGGTAACTTTGTTGAAGTTGTACTGTGTAATGTATTCTCCATTAGACCCTGCCAAGGTCTGAGGAACATATTTCATTCTATAAATCAATAAATGTCAGTTACACTAAAGTCTTTCATGCTGCTCCCTTTCCTTGATGCTGGCTTGAAACTACATGTATCAACAAGACTATACGCTAGCACCCAGGAAAATCATGTTTATATATATGCCAAATATGTCCATTATTTCTTCAATTCAAATAGTACTAGACATTTGATATTAAAGTTTTTAAATACAAGTGATTAAATAAGTTAGTTTGTGTATTTATTTATTGACCATATGAGCCATTAACTGACCTTTTCTTTTGTGAAGATATTAAAAAAACAAACGGTTAGGACGGGGAAATAACAGCAGTACCAGAACACAAATCCTCTGATGTGTACTGTATTTCTCTTTTTTGCTGTACTTTCAGTCTGTTTTGAACAGGACCCAAACAATTTACCAGGTAAACTTTACAAAGAAGCCTCCCCTTTCCTACTGTAACAAACAGTAATCAGTGTGATATAGGTGTAATCAGCTATTGACAGCATGAATTCAAGTAGTCCATCAGCACTGCCAAAAACCCTTTTAGATGTAGTAAAATGCCAAACATGCAAGAATATGTTCCTGGCCATCTGGATTTTTTGAAATAAAATCTGGAGATCTAGGCTGGTTATGAACCAGTTTATTGCAAATAATAATGACTTATCTGGAGAGATCACTCACGAAGTGGTAGTCTAGCTCAGCTTTTTTAATTAGTGTTTTCAACTTCTATTAGTTTTTGCATGTGAGACCGTGGCAGGGAACAATTTATGTTGCTCTGTGCATCTTTCTTTTTGTATTCCTTTAAAGCAGCCTAACTAAGACTTGCTGGTTTAGTTTGTCGTAGTTTCTACTAGTTCAGTCCTGGAAGAGTTCTCCAAGCACAAAAATCCTTGCGCACTTGCCTTCTCTTGTACAAGTCAGCACACAGCACTTATCTTCCAACTCGGCTTCTTCTCCCTGTTTCAAGCTTCACTTAATATGAAGGGAAGGATAAGGTCAGAGCAATTTCATTGTGTAAGTTAAACGAGGTTACCAAGCCTACACAATTTATTTACAACAAAATAAATCATACTCTGTACTTTCCATAAGCATGTTCAAAAATAAAATTAGCTTGAACCTGATAACAATCACTTAAGAATGAGAGCAAGTCCTTATGTTTCTTTCTCTGATGAAAACAGAACATTGCTTCGGAATTACTTGGACAGGAGCTGCAAAAACTCTTAAGTGGCTTAAGATGAGCTTCAAATCCAGGTGGATTCAGCCCCTAATGTTTCACGCCCTGTACTAGCACAAAGCAATACTGACTCTCTCCCAGAGATCTTGACAGGTGAAAGAGCAGGAATGCTTAAGTATAGGCTCTCCCATATACAATTTAAAGGGATTTCTTCGGGGAATAATTTACGCAGACCAGAATGCTGTATAGGCTGAGCTACTGCGCCTGCAGTTTTCAGATTTGGCTTATTATTACCTGTCAGTGACCTCAAATCAACTAAAAATCAGTTCAATAATGCACAATTGCTTAGATGTAATATTGTACTTTTTTTTTTTTATGATCTCAAGTAGTGTGAGATTCTCCAGTTTTGATTCCAAAGGACAATTCCAATACATGGTTTTGTTGTGAATAGAGGTGCCCTAAGAATGAATTATAAATTATGGATAAGACAGTATTTAACTTTTTTTTAGGGTATAACTTGCTTCTTATTTTCTTCATCAGATGAATTTTCCAAAGAAAAATTCAATTTTTTTTTTTTCTCAGTGAAAATATTCTATCTTTTAAATCATCCATCACATGACTAGAAGAAATGTTAATCACAATTTCAGGGATTTTTCTCCTGCTTAACTCTCTCTGATCAGGTTACTGGAGAAAACAGCTGGATCATGTTTGTGCTCACCTTAGAAGCTATGCTCAGAACAACCTTGAATTCAGAGCACTGATTGGAGAACCTCGAATGGGAAAGGTAGGAAGGAGCTTGTGAGTAATATCGCATGAAAAGATTATTGTGGCTGCTAGATAAACACTGGAAAAATAAATGTCTCCCCTTTCCTTATACCTTGACCTATCTGCGTGTGCAATTTGTTTTGTTGTTCCATTTTTTGCTCAGTCTTTTACTGAAGATATTTTTCTGCTTTCTTTCCTATGGCAGTTTCTAGTCTCCTCTCACGTCACAGCTATAAGAGAAGTGATAGAAGCGAGAAAGCCCTTGCTCAGCTGCTTTTATAGTATACCACAGCAGGCAACCAAGAAAAAGAAGAGATCACTGACATCTGGTCAGTTAAATAAGCCCTTCTAGAAATGGGATTTAGATTATATGCTTGCCTCTGTTCTGGGCTGGATTATACCAGGAGACCACAGCAATTCTCTTTGGCTATATAGTCTACTTCTAGTGTAAATTATACCAGCATTACAGGAACAGGGTATTGCCTTTGATACTGGAGACATAGTCTTCGGGATGTCACCAAAGTGCATTAAAATGATTAAAGGTGTGATAGAAAGAAGATAGAAACTGGAGGTTCTTTCTACAGAGTCCTAGAAGATAGGGCTGGTATGATTGAGAGATCGTTTGGTCCCTGTCCTGAGGGAGGATCAACTCTGCCTAAACTGTTCCTGACAAATCTTTGTCTTGAAGCTTTTCAGACTCACCAACAATGGAGATTTCACAATTGCCCCAGGCAGTCCACTTCTGCTCTCCATTATCCTTGCTGTTCAGCTGCAGTACTGATTGCTTTCTTTGGCAGCCCGGCCAGCTGGGTCAAGGAGTCGCATCCCCTCACACTGCTTCCTAGGTGCTGCCAGCATAACTGCTTGTGGCAGTGTCCTGTGGGCTGGATCAGTGACTGACCCAGGCTAAAAATAGCTCGGGGGGGGGGAAAAAAGGGCACCAGTGCTAGTACAAAAGAAGGTTGCCAGTGAGCACCTGGAAGTGGGATGTAGGCAGAAGCAGGGTTGGGAGCTCCTTGAACTGGCATAGCTACTGGGAAGCTTTTTCCCAGTGTCTGACCTAATCCTCCCTCGTTACAGTTCAAGTTCACTATTTCTTAGCCTGTCCTGACTGATGTGACACACCAGTAAAAAAAAAACAGTTTCAGCACATAGAAACAACTACAGAAAAGTTTGTGAATACTGGGGGTCAGAAATCTAACTGTCATTTGGCAGATTACACTTTTGGGATGTAGGGCACTCTATCAGATACTTTCCATCTGAATTCTATACCCAGTGAGACCTATTGGGTCCACCAGTGTTTTCAGAAGCTGTAGTACAAGTATAAATATAAAAGACATGTGCTTGGTGAAGTTGAGGTATAGGTCCACTGCAACTTGTTTCCTTCGATGGAGGATTCAAAAGGATATGCCTGAAAAATATTAAATTGCCTAGAGGAGGCTACTCCTGCTGCTTCTTGGCCTTTCATCATCCTATTGTCTTGAAACCACAGCCCCCAAAAGTAACAGAGGTGATTCAAAGTAGATGCCAGCTATCTGGGTTTAATGCTGCTTTTTCAGTTTTCATGCAGATTAGAAATATAATCAACCTTATCTCAAAATTCTCAGCCTGCTGCATTTTAACCTTGTCAGCTTCCTTCCACTTCTTTATAATCCCCCATGCACTTATTTACATACAACTGCTTGCTAGTAGCACTGTCTCAATGAATTGATACAGAAGTTGCCCACGTTTTACTACAGACTGTGCTTCTACAGACTGATACAACTAAAGCAGTAGCCAGTTCTCCTGGAGTAGGGAGTCCTAAGGACAACATAGCCTTTCATGGAGCTGCAAAATCTGGATGGACAACAACTGAACTTTCATGAAACATAGCATTACTACATCTTATGGATTCAGTTGGCATTTCAGTCATCCTGGTTTTTCCAGTTACTCAAAATACCACCTGCCCCTTTCTCAGTTAGATGGGAAGCGTTGGTACAACATCACACTTCAGCAAAGGCCACATGTGATTTTGTTTATTGGCTCCATAATAAACATCATCAGCAAGACTCATTCATAAAACTATTTCTGTGCCCTTTTTGTAAGAGATACTAACAGTTGCTCTTTCCCTCTAGATTAATGCTGCTACCATCCGTGAGGATGACTATGAAGTCACTATTACATTGAATTATGCTCTTGCTATTAACAAGGTCAGTTTGGAGGATGAGGCCCATTGTTAGGCTGCTGGTCTAAAGCAGACCAGTCAGTGTAATGCTGATATATTTTAAATTCAGGTCTAAACAAGAAATTATTGTGTTCAGAGGGTGTTAACTCATCACTTCAGAGAAAGGAATCTTTTTCTGCTGGAGCTGGCTGAACAGGTATCTTTATCTGATTAAGCCAGACTTCATGGTTACGTTGCTATCATCTTGCATTTCGTTGGTTTGCCATTCATATTAACATTCTTCTTTCAGCTGATGTTGTTTGATCATTCTAGCACCCCTCAGCTCTTTGTCTTAGAGCCTCCTTTTCTTCAATCTGCATATTGTGCTCTTAAGAAACAAGCTTAGTAATTTTCAGTAGTTTGGAGATAACATTTGCCAGAGCTCCCGTTAACCGCATTCAAACACTTGAAATCTCTACCTCCAGAATTACCGTGTTCCAAAAACCACCCATGTATTTACTTCCAGCTTTTCAAAGATGAAAATCTGCCATTTCAAAGATCAAAAATTTAGGCTGCATCTCTTGTGTAAAATCTTTAAAAGTTTAGCTTCCCAAGTGGTGCCTGAAAATGTGTATCACATCATTTCACAAGTGAGGAGTTAATCAGATCTCTCAAGTGGTAGACACACTTTCATTTGGATGAGAATTTTCATTTCATTAAGTGAGGCTGTGTCATTTTTTTTCTTTTTTTAAACAAAAACAAATATCTAACACAAGGTTTAGAAAAAAATGCTACATTATTTTGCCTCAAAAAGAGTTCAAGTACATAATAATTTGTCTTGTGCTAATTTGAGACTTATATTAAAAGCCTATACGTTTTTTCATACGCAACATCACTGTTTCGTGCTACTAAGATTATAACAGTGTTACATGATAATCTGATTAACTGCCTGCATTTGATGATTCTACAGGATATTCATACTAATAAAGCAGTGAAGTTCAGCAGTCGTTACCTGAATACTGTAACAGAAGTCAGAGGTGGACAGGATGGCAATCAGACTAGTTTTGGTGAGATTTCCCTCCTCCTCCTCTCTGTCTTTGTGATAGACCATAAATACAGTAGTCAAGAATATGGAAGCAGTGCTTGGAAGGTTAGACACCGAGATAGGCAAACTAATACAGTGGCACATTCTGCAACTGCTTAAGTTGATTTTTAAGTCTTAAAATGTGGCTGAGTTGAGGTTTAAGCAATGTACAGACTCTGTCAAAAGCTCATGGGAATGCTTCATCCCTAGAGGACAGCTGGAGAGGCCAGTAAACTGCAGCCACAGCTCATAGCAGTGTCTTTATTATAGTGATAAAACTTTAGATGCCTTGCCTATTCTTTTACAATAGGAGCTATAAATGTCAATATTATCTCTACTTTTGAGCTGTGCCAGGGACTTCATCTTTGGCGCATTTGGCAAAGATAAGAAATGATTAAATACATTCATTCAAGACCTAGTTTTCAGAGATGCTTAACTTGCATCTCCCATTGGTGTCAGTAACAGCTCAGCATTTTAGGCATCTCATACTGGACTTCGGTTTTCATTAAATCAACTAGTTGTAAAGTCAGCATTAGAATTCAGAAATTCCTATAGTATGATTTGACACACTTCAATTCACATGTAAGTTTCGGCCAGTTTGTGCTTGTAATCTGAGACTTGGCAAGTGGCAGCCACGGCACTAGGAGCTGGTTTTCTGAAGTGTCAGTAAGGTGACTGTGATTCCAGGCACTCCAGTAGCACCAGCTCAAAGTGTCCCCATGTGGTTTCCTTATCAACCCTCCTGCACATTGATAGATTACATCTCTTAAAAATAACAGACATACATGTCTACTCAAGGTCCTCTAGTCTTGTTCTTAAGTATTTGGGAGCTAAACAACATCGAAAAATTGTAAGGATTTTGGTTGAAACTATTAATGAATCCAAGTCAAGCCTGTTGAATAGCTGCAGCTAGTTAAAAAAAGACGCAAACCACCCAAACTCCACATTTCTTTGAATCTCATTTCAAAATAGCAAATTTTTGAGTCTGCCCAAGTGTAAACCTTTTGTTAAAACCAGTCTGATCTGCAACAAATATTTCATCACCTTGTCTTGTAGAAAACTGATAAATATTGCTTTCGTTTCAACACATAATAAAGTATTTTTGTGGATAAATTGTTTCCAGATCTCTCCCCCAAGTTCTTGTTAGAATACTGACTTTGCTTTGAATTAACACTTGTTTCCCTTTCTGGTAGGCAAAGATGATCATAATCTTTTCCATTCAAGAGGCAAACTAAAGAGAACAAAGTCAAGAACACTTACAGAACCAGCAGATATGCTCCCCGTACGTATCTTCTGCGAGTACAGAACAAACTACCTATAGAGCAGCACTAACGTGAAGGAGGGCATCCAAGGCTTTTAATACTGACCAGGGTGGGGGAAGGAAAGGGGACAAAAGTCCAACTTAACATAAAACCTGAAAATTCGTAGCTGACATTTATTACAGAACTGGAAATAACCAAACTTTGTTCCTACTTAGAGCTTAATTAGAATGTTGCTTTCGTGTTTGGACCCATTCTGTTTTACTGGCACGGCATTAGGCCTAAAGACTGTTGCAGACTGATTTTGTTACAGGTTTTTGTCAGAAGCAACATCAGACGGAGACATTATCGTCTTCCCTTGACCCTTACTACCTGGTTTGACTCTACAGGACATACCCTTGGCTGTGCTAAAGCTACTGTTCGCACAGTCAGACTGTGAACTAGACAGGGGAAGATGATCTATGCAACAGGCTTTTAGGTCAACTCAGTTTTCCCATGAATCTGAGACGTCAGCATAACTGAGGGCTAGCTTCATGCAAGAAGCAAGGCTTTACTTCCACTTGAGAAATGTCCTGGAAGCAGTGCCTGCTAAATGGATAATGGTAACAGCACAGAAAACTTCAAAAGGGAAATGTGCATTAATCTCAGGTTGGATCACTTAGCCAACTCAAGGGGTGGAAGAAGATATGGAGCTTTGTGATAAAAGTCCAGAAATAAAAATGTCTGGTCAAGTGATTGGGCTTTCGAAAGGACAGAGGAAGGAGGTGGGAAGAAGTAAAAGGAGAAGGTTTTTGAGTTGGTTGGTTTGTTTTGAGATTTAGTTATCAAACTTCTGAGAGGCAAAAACACATTCATTTTCTAAATAAAACACTTCCACAAGTTCTGGAAGCTTCAAACTTTAATTCTGTGGCAAAGAACTTGTGCCCTTGTTTACTGTGGTGAACAGATATTTGTGCGGTCCTGGAGAGCTGTGCTGATGTAAAGCGAGTCACTTGCAGACATGTTTGCTGGGTCAGGACCTCAGTAGTGAGATATTTGCCTGGGTTATCCAACACTTGCTCAGATTCAGAAAGAAATCCCCACAGGAGGGTCATGAGTCAGTAATGCTGAGGCTCAGCTACACTGCATTCTTCCCTCAGCTGTACTCATGTCATGGTGTGCGTTTTCCAGCTTTACTCAGAGGCCCACCTATTTGTATTTTCGCTGTGTGAAACACTACTGGCTGTTTTCTGTGTTTCCACAGCCAGAGTCCAGACAACTACTGGATGAACTGGGTCCAAATGGAAAAGGAAGAATCACCTTGGTGGAACAATTGCTCAGTGAAGTAAGTTATTGCTTGCTGAAGTTTCCCTTTGCAGCTCTTTGACCCTTTACTGCATGAATATTAGCCTGGTATGTGACCTAGACTTCATGCTTTGGAGGCAACATCCTTGCAATACAACTGTCTTCAGGGTGGAAGAGCATTTTGGAGAAGGAACAGCCTGTTTTATGTTTATGTATGTTCTCCCCAAATTTCTGTTTGGCCAGTGTGTAATGCATTCTCATCTGGGTTTGTCAAGCCATGCAGAAAGAAAAAGACCTTCGTTTTATAGTTCTGGGTCAAGTCCTCTGTATAGCAAAAGAAAGCATAAACTCTACCTTTTTACTGTGTAGTTAGATGCATCCTGACTGTGAAATCTAGCTTGATTGCCCTCATTATACACATTTGCTCTGGTTTTGAGCTAGGACAGACCTTTTCAGAAGAAACATTAAGAATAAATACAATTTGAACATTTCTCCGTCCTGAGCACAAAGACCATTTGCCAGCTTAAACTGGCATAATATTAAAGCAAGGTGGAAGCTGGAGAATCTTTATGGCTCTAGATGAGCCACAGAGGTCCCTTCCAACCCCGAACATTCTGTGATTCTGTGTGTTCCAGGGAGCTGACCCAAACTGCCGCAGCGACGAGGACCGACCTGCTCTCACAGTTGCTGTCCTTAACAAGCGCGCAGACGCCATCTCCCTTCTCGTGCAGAAAGGCGCTGACGTTGACCAGGAGTCAGGACTGTAAGCAAGCACTGATTCTCTGCCTCGGGTCTTTCTGAAGTTTTACCAAAACAGCACTTGTGCTCCCAATTTTAGAGGGGATTAACTTCCTACCCCTCCTCCACAAACCTGTAGCTGAGGGGCTAGTTTCAAAGCCAAATTAAAAAAAAAAACAACAAACAACAAACTAAAACCTGCAAATGAGCAAAGATAACAGTATTCACAGTCCTTCTTTCTGTTGCCAGCTTTGAAGATTTCTCATAATTTCTGTTAGAAAAGCTGCTGTTCTATCCAATTGCTTCCCCCATCCACTTCACCTTAATAAGAAAAGCCACACTAAAGCCTACCCCCCCCCCAAAAAAAAATCCCCGGGACTCCTAGCGTATTCTATATCTTCCCATTCATTTTCCTTAGTTTAATTTGCTAGACTGTTTCTCCACCTACCAGGATGGTTTCCTCAGGCAATAAGTACATCGCTCGTTCCTCCCGTGCAGGCACAACAACGCGGCCCTCCACGAGGCGGTTCTGCTCGGACCAGAGGGCGAGGAGTGCACCCGCGCCCTGCTAGGGTAAGTGCGGCAGCGGGGCCTCTAGCTCAGCTGTCCGCGGCCCACCAGCGCGGAGCTGGCTGGCGATGCAGAAGGGCCAGAACCCACCCAAGGCTCAGCACTCTCATCTCACCGCTGTGTCCTTGCGGGAAGAGGCACCCAGAAGTTCTGAAGTGGCGCTGCGTCAGCATTTACCTACAAGCCACGTCACTAATTCCAGTAACTTGGAATGAATTTTAAGTAGTTTAAAACAATCTGGTTTTTATTTACAGCTGCAATGCAAGCATAAAAAAGAAGAATGCAAAAGGGCAATCAGCATATGATTTGGCTGTTACAGCTGGAAATAATGAAGTTATTTCATTGTTCGCAAGTAAGCTTAGACGGGGAACGTCGGACTAAATTGCGAAACCCGGGAACATCGGTCTCGTCAGCGTGTGATTGCAACCGCCTTTTCCCCGAGATGGAGCTGGAGGATCTCTGGTTTGGGAGCACCTAAGTGCACGCATCTAGTTCTGTCTGCAGACTTCACAACCCTCCACGATCAGCTCGGGCCCCACAACAGCAGCTATTTTGTACGAGACTCCCCCATTCCTGCCCAGCAGTTCAGAGCACGATTATTCACTGACTGCGCTCTGTTCTGCAAGATTTCTTCTCCTTTCCAAACTTGTGCAAGGAGAGGGACCAACCAAACCTTCCAAGGCACAAGGACGTTTTAGGGAGACTTGATGAACACTGCTTAAGACAGTTTGACACTTGAGCAATAGCACTACAAGCTGTACTTTGATTAGCTTACTTTCCATTTTGAAGTTAAAACTGCATTCAGCGCAGCTCATTGCATTAAAGGTCAGATTCCTCCAGCAAACTGAATAAAATTGCTGTTTTGCCTTCAACTTTTATTTATAAACACATCAACAGGAGGCAGCAGCCAAGTACAAACAGAAGTTTACAACGATACCAGGCACACTAAGATTTGGTATAATCAGACATTACTAGCCACAATCCTACATCCCTGAAGGAGTTTTGAAACTCCTTCCCCTTTTTATTTCCAAAAGGATCCAAAAGCATTGGTATACTCCATATAAAAATGGAAGTGCCTGCCAGCTCTTGCAAGAAACACGAGTTTCTGCACCAGAGCTACCAGCATCTCCAAAATGGAAAGAGCTGGGTTTAAAAAAAGAAAAAAACCCAAACACATATAAAACCACAAGTAGCAATCCTTAATTAAACCAACAGGAAGAACAGGAGAGTCCCTGCAGAAAAAGATAAGGTAGGCAGCACATCAAACCCCAGGCACTTCCCGGACGGACTCGGGCGAGTGAAGGAGAATTCGGGGCCCGCCCCTGGCAGAAGCGGCCGTTAGGAACGCAGCCACCCAACGTGGCAGCGCCAGCGCCCGCCGACGGGACAGACGTCACCGGCGAGCGAGGGGCTGCGGCAGCCTAGGAGGCCAGCTTCTCTATTTCACACCGCATGCCCTTGGCTGCATCTTCAACCTCGGTCACCTTCTGAGAAATTTCTTTTCTCTGCAAAGAATAAAAATAACACATTACTGCCTGCCACTGAATGGAGCGTCGCTCGGCTTTGAGGGGAAGGCGGGCTATGCCTCCCGCCAGGCAACGGCCAGGGCCCAGGAGCCAACAAACCGCTCTGGCAGCACTGCCGTGGCGCGGCGCCGTGAGGCCAGCTAAACAACCCCCAGACCAGGAGACAAATAACCCTCGCAGCGTCGCGGGAAGACATGGCGGCGAAGGCGGGTACATACGATGGCGTTTTTCATGCGCTCCTTGTCCAGCCTCAGGAACTCCTGCAGCGTCAGGTTAGCGGGGTCCTTCTGCAGGGAGAGAAAAGCGCAGCCCGCGGAGTGCTTTTTGTGTTCCTCCCTGAAAAGGGGGAGAAGAAATTTAAAAAAAAAGAAAGGAAATCAGCTGACGACAAGGCAAACGCCGCCGCCCGTCCCTGCCCAGCGCCTCGGTCGCCAGCGGCTGTTCCGCCTCGGGGGAGGGTGGGGAGGCGGCCGGGGAGACCCCGGTACTCACAGCGGGTCGTCGTCGGGCTCCCAGCCCTCCAGCTCCTTGAAGCAGAAGAAGCACTGCGCCACGTCGGGGCCGTTCTCACTGGGGCAGTGCACGAACCCGGCCGCCGCCATCTGCGGGCAGAGGCAGCGCCCCGTCAGCGTCTGCCCCGCCCCGGCCCGGCCCGGCCCCGCTCCCCCCGGCCCGCGGCCCCGCTCCC
>Ga0065711_1011786_pt1 | contig 22583 bp, 19 predicted proteins | sample Hoacrofraction12_FD_59098 | JGI IMG/M metagenome (GOLD analysis project Ga0065711, IMG submission 59098) | Hoatzin crop microbial communities from Cojedes, Venezuela - Epithelial fraction 12 v2 (version 2) | ecosystem: Host-associated > Birds > Digestive system > Esophagus > Crop | place... | reverse complement strand
TTTTTTTTTTTTTTTTTTTTTTTTTTTTACAGTAGTCTTAGGGGCATTTCTCATTTCACCTTCCTTGCCTGCCTTAACCTTAGCTTGCATAGATGTCCTTTTAATGTCTGTTAAATGGGTTGGGATGTATGAAAGGAAAGATAGGGCAGCTCTAAGCACACAGATCCACAACACCTCCCTTTGAGTAACAGACAAGGGTTTGAAATCGGAGTAAGGTCCTTGAAATCAGAATAAGCTCTTGCTTCTGAACGTATTCAGGCATTTGGGACATCCCACGTGGGGCTTAAATCTTGTTCTCGGAGATGAGTGCATGTCATTGCCTAGCTTGCAATGCTGTGCTTGTGGCAAATGTCGCAAGATAGGCACCTGTGACTGCAGGAAACAGGACTGAGCCCTAGGCATGGTTTTATGACATAATTAGATCACTTTAGCATTGTTTTCAGTGAAGAGGATAAAATTACCTTCTAGGGTTTTTTGATGACCGCAAATTAATAATGAATCTCTAGTGCCAGAAGCAGAAGACTACCTGATTGCTACGACAGCTCAGTGGACTCTTTCGTGGCACCATCCTTGAAACGTATTTGCTTTGTGGTTATTGATAGGAGGTGTCTGCACTCTGAGCTCGGCGCTCCTGGTTGCTGTTACTATTGACTGTTCTTCTCAATGGTATAATATTTCACCTTTCCTTTTCTCAAGGGAATTTCACCACAAACTGTGATTTCGCTGATTAGTTAATGTACTGCTCTCTAAGGTTGATGTTCCAGTTGGGCCTACAGTATTGGCCATTGTGTGGTATCGAGTAGCCAAGCTTCCTGAAGTAGTACAGAAGAGAACTGTAAAAGAGAATAAATTAGAAGGAACAAATTATGAAGGCAGTTGAAAAATGCAAACTAGTTTGGTTTTTTTTTAAAGCTACAGTGAGAACATGTTGTCCGTGCTTCTTTGTAGGGATGAGCCAAACCTTGTGTACTGAGCTGAAGCGATTGGAAGCTGTGAACTACAGGAATTTCTGGCCCCACTTCTGAAGAAATGAGTTATTTGTGGTTTAACCTCAGTGTAACCTGTTTGTTACTGCATGTTTTGCTTGGGAAGACGGGTGAGCAGCTGCTCAGAGCAGGAGCATGGTGTGTGTGATCCACAGCTGCCCCTCCAAAGGCTTCTGAAAGCCAGGAGTGAGGGGGTGGGAAGGATGTGTGGAAGCCACTAGAAGAAAGAAAATTGAGCTGCCTGCAACATTGGTGTGAAGACTCGGCAGGTCTGTGTGTCTGGGCACAGGGATCGCACAGTGCTGTCGGTGAGGCCGAGGAGCACCAACACCGTGGGGTTCTCAGCCGGCTTGGGCCCCGGCAGGGGCTGCTACTGCCCTGCGCTTCAATACCTGCTGCTTCCAGAGAAAAAAACAAGGAGTGATAGGTTGTGTTGAATGTCCTTCGTTGGCTGTGAAATATTTATTAAAACAGATGTAGTTGGCTACAATTTCTGCTGCTGGGTAATCAGCCAATAGCTAGAGAAGATCAATAAGCAGATAAACAATGTGGTCTCTAAAGTTGGAAGTGGCTTTTTTTGACAGAACAAAGAACATTCCCTCTCCAGGGACACTCTCCAGCAAAAAGCAGAGCGGATCAACACTGGCACCCAGTGTCTAGATAGAATCAGTTCAAACCTGGGTTTCCGAATCTGACACCCTTGTTTCACACTGACGCCTTGGCTTTCAGTCTTGGTGTTCACAACGGAGTGAGGTGCTTAATCTGATATGGCAGCTGAAGTCTCTGGGGCTGCAGTTTTAATTCTGCTCTCGTCTGGTTCCTGCAGTTGTCTTCTCGTGCTGATAACCACTGCAGTGTTGCTTTTCTTGGCTTGTCCTTTATGTTACAAAAAGATTCAGGTCTTTGTTTCCCTTGGAATGGTTAACCTTAGTTCAGGGAGGAAGAGAGAAAACGAATGTAAAACCACCCTCCTCCCTAGGGAAGTTTATTCAAGTTACTCTGCAGCTGTTAAATGCCAGTTCAATGAAGCCTTTAAACATACACTTAAATCCATTCCTGCTAAGCAAAACGCTTAACCACATACTTTAAATTAAGCTTGTGTTGAAGTGTCATTGCACTGAAAAACAGCAGGACTAGAGCACGTTCGCAAAGATAAGCACCTTCTGAAGTGCCTTGCTGATTAGGCTGCTGATGCAGGAGAGGATCCCAGGTTGGGATGGGGTGTGAGGACCACTGGTTCTGGAAAATAAGCATCTGCTGGTTCTGGAAAATAAGCGTCTGAGCATCGGCCAGCATGACGTGGTTCTTCAGGGCCCAGCAAAAGGTTTCTGTAGCCAGGCTTCAGTATCTGTATCTTCATTCTAGCCAGGTTTCCTCTATTGTGCTCGGCAAGTAACGATGTTTATTTGAAAGTATAAATAATGAATGGCATAAAGTCCCAAATGTTACGGATCCCTGCTCACCGCATCTCTGAAGATAATGCGGGATTGTTTGTTGTCATATCTCCCATGATCGTACTGTTTTCATGGTTTGAATCTTTTCTGACTGAATAAAATCTAAAGTACTCCTCTCAGCTCGTGTGGTATGCTTGGAAGTTGCACTGAAGTTGAGGTGGCACATTCCAGGAAGGTAAATTGAAAACTGAAATGAATTTCTAAAAAAAACCCTAGATCTACTACCACAAAGAAGATGGATGATGAACCATTCTGGTCTGTCATTATCCAAAAGTAACTGTCTGGCTGTTTTTTAGTGAACAAAGAAATAGTGGAGGGGAAAAAATAGTTTCCATTTAGCTTTATCTCTGTTGGCTGTACTGGAAATGAATCATGACATAAAAAAGGATAAAACAAAATGAAAAAGATACCATTTATTTCCTGTTCTGTAGCACACACTGGACACTTGTTCTGAAGGTTAAAACTCTTCTGAACTAAAGCAGATTGCACTAAAACACTGGTGCAAGATTTAGAGGGTCATGGAGTATCCATCCCTGTGGTACTTGGCCCAAAAGCTGCAGACGAAGGGGCAGAGGGAGTTGGTCTGTGTGGATCTCCCCCTCCCGCTGGGGTTCACGTCCACGCTGGCTGAAGATGCGCTCTCCGTGTTGTGCATAGGTTTTTCAGTTCATTTCTGAAACTGTCATGGAAATCTTGGAGATACTTTCCTCAAAGAATCTGTTTCTCTTCTTGAATTTCTAGGAGGGTAACAAACATCGTGCAGTTTGTCTTCCGAGTGAAATACCGCTCTGCCCAGCCCGGGTCTCTAGCAGAAGAGACCTTTCTGTTGATTCCCTTGGATGTCTTGACTTCCAGCCCCCACTGGATTCACAAAATGCAGGAAAACAGCAAGAAGGGTTAGAAAAGAATGTTGGAGATTAATTTGGAAATGAGTGTGTGGTGGTGACTGAGCCAAGTAGTTCAGGTCAATGGTTTTGTTTTTTGCTTGCTCTATGTAGCATCCTTTCATTGGGATTTATAAATTATTCTTGCTGTAATAACTGTATTCAGCAGCTATAAGTGCCTGCTCTGGCATGGCTGGCTTGCTTTCTTTTCTTTTTTATTAGGAATGAAAATTAGTTGGGAATGAGAAGATAATGTACGGCCTTATATCATAAAAGTTGCACTCCTTGATAAGATTTCAAGGTTAGAACAATCATAGCATTGAAATATCTGTCATAAACTACCGTAGATAATTCAAGCAATAAAAATGCTTCTTTTAGCTATGTAAATAGGGTAATAGACTGGAATGCAGTATCTAGATGTATTAAATGTTGAGGTTATTTTATATTCAAACAATATAAACAGAGAAAATGGAGCTGAAGATTAATTTGAATAGGAAACGGGAGATTTCTCTTCAGAATGGTGAGCAATCTAGGGATGGATTGGAGTTTGTTGTGTTTGAGAGTACCTGAGTGGGTAAGGTAGCTCAGATGTAGCAATGGGATGAGCAAGCAAACAGCTGGGTTGTTCCCCGCTTTCTTGTGTCCTGACCGAAAGAGCTGTGGGGTTTTAGGAAAGGCTGATGTAATTAGGCTGAATGCATTTTTATAGTGGATGCCGTCCAAGGATGCGTTGAGTCACGTCTAATAACTTAAAAATTACTAATTAATTTTGAGTGAACTGGAACAAGGAGACATGGCTTGACAAGTACTAGGTTTTGAAAGCTGCTGATTTTAAAAACTTCCAGTGCAGTGATCCCTGGGCAAAGGGAATCAGAGAAGCTGGGAACAGCCTGGTGAACCTGTTGAAAAGGGCAGAAAGAAATGGGGATAAAAAATAAAGTCAAGTATGAAGCTTCTGATGAAGATCAGCAATTCTGGCAGCTTTTTAGCTGTTCTTTAGCAGCTCGCAGGAACGGACCGTGGAAACTTCTCAAATGTGCTGTGTCCGTTTCCATTTTAAATTCATTTTCAAGCAACACCCTATGAAAAGCTGTGAGGCACCTCTAGTCTTGTACTGATAGATTTGGGTATAAAGTTTACAAAGAGTAGCTCCATGAGGGAGACACATCTTCATTGCTCTAGAAAAACTGTCACACGCAAGATCTTGAATGGCGCTCCCAGGGTAAGATGAAGGGTGAGAGATAAATCGGTGGAGTGTGTGTGGGTTCCAAAGGATGGAACAAAAGGAGCCCAAACTGGAAGGCAAGACAAAACAAAAAAGGAGAGAAAGTTTGGAGCAGAAGGAAGTTAAGTTGGGCAGGGGTTGGTCTTGTGCCCTGAAGGTTTCTTTTTGAGGAACAAGTGGGTTTGAAGGATAGTTTGAGAACTAGTGGGAGTGTGCTAGGTTTTGGTGAGTTTACTCCTGGCTGATGTTTTCCATGTCCTGACACTTTTTAGTTTCTTTCTGAAAAGATACTGTTTCTGCCTTGGCCTCAGATCTTCCTGTCTCCTGGTACCACTTGAGACAGTTGTAGCTGTGGTTCTTGCCTAACCTCCTCTCCAGAGATCCATTAATGGTCTGGTTCTGTTTGTGTCTCTGCTGGCAATGGACACCGTGACTATGGTTCCTCAACGGTGTCATCTTGGGGAGTGGGGTCTCCAGGGCGGCATATCGGAATAGCGCTCGGGACAGTGATGTTTGAGGTATGTTGAGGAGCTCTCCACGTGCAACTGCAATAGAATAATCCTATTTCCTTTCCTCTGTCATAAAATAAGATAACGGTTTGGCAGCTGCTCAAATCAAGACAAATAAAATAAACTAGTCTAAATTCATCATGGAAATAAACAGACTTAGCTACAAAATGACTAACAGGACCTTCTATTCATCTGTACAAATCTGGTCTGTGGCTGCATTCATTTCCATACAATCACTGGAAAATATTATGTTGATTGCCGGGAACAAAGCTTTTATGGGGAGGAAAAAAATCCATGCTACTAATCTACAGTGGAATTGGTAAATGGGTAAGACAAAGCTTTAATAATATTATTCTGTGCGACATCTGATGTAAATAATACAGTTCTATTAATCTCTCAAGCAATCAGGGAATCTGGCTGTTAGAGGCAGCCAAGTATGAGCAATATTATTATCTCTTCTCGGGAATGTTGGAGTGGAATCACAAATCCATTGGTGCGAAAGGGCTGCTGCACCAGCTCAGGGAGTCAGGCTCAGCGGTGGAACGAAGGCACAGACTTCCCACCATCGGGGGGTCTGAGGGCATCTCCGGACTCCGCACCCCAGGCGTTTGGATTCCCACCCCGCAGTCTGCTGCAGGGGTGTGGTGAAGCTGTGCTTTCCGGGAAGCATGGCTGTTGTGTCCTTTGACTCTTCTCCTTCCTCTCTCGGGGAAGGTGTCCTTCATCAGCTCATGTTTGGGGACTGACCAAGTGCATCTTCTGCACGGGTGCCTCAAGCGCACGGCTGGCAGCAGATCCTCACGCGGGCAGCTCTGTCTGCTGCTTGTGCCGAGCCCTGCTCTGGATGTCTCGCCAGCCTCTCTGGAAGCTGGTCTTTGGTCTGTGAGGCAGCACTCTGAAGAAGTGTTTGTCTTCTGCAGATGTGCATCAGCTTTTAAAAAAAAAAAAAAACAAATAAAAAAAATCAAGGCTCACCAATTCCTGCAGCCAACCCCACTGAATCCAAAGCAGTCAAGGAGTTAATGTTGCCTCCCCCAAAAAGCATGTGTGTGGTGTCAGTCCTGTAAAAAGATATTAGTTAAGGCAGCCAAATGAAGCAGAATTTTTAAATGAGATCCTGTTTTTCAAGTATGATTTTAAGATATGATGCAGGTCAGGGTAGCCTGATTCTTCACGGTTCATTAAGTAGAGAGTAGCTAGTGTTAGAGATTGACTTTTAAAAATGATAGATTTTTATTTATAGCAAAGTTCTAGTCATTAATTTTAAAGGACGGAAGCATAAAAGCAGGAATGGGTTCATTTAAAAAAAGTGACATTGGTAATCTAATTAAATTGGTGTTTTGAGTATCATTACAGAAAATGAAACATTAGTTCTACACTGCTTTTCGAGCCATCAGATGTGTTTGATAGCATCCTCTTGCTTACAAAACCTGCGTGGTCATTAATATTTCTGTGTGAAAGTTGCTGCTGAACTTCCCGGCTCCAGGCGCTTTGTGGCACGATGTAAATAGTGTTTTGGGGGAGGGGGAAGGGGAAGAACTCTGGTCTGTCAGAGCCTGTACCTGGCCCCCATTGCTGGGCAGTGGCAGGCTGGCGGGGGAGGCTGGAGCTGTGTCCCTGCGGTGCGGGTGCTGCTCTGCGGTGTCGGGGAAGGGCTGCTCCTCTGCGCACCCGTGTGTGGCGAAAGAAACTGAGGCAATGCAGGGTTCGAATTAAAATTAATCAAGTTTAAGGTGGTAAGGTTGCATTTAATCTGGAAGTGGGTTAAGTAGAAAACAAGGCGGTCTGTGCAGATGCAGGAAGCTTAATGCTATATTCGTTACAGATTAGTCTTCCATTTCCCTCGCTGAGGTTTACGGTCTGCGTACCTGCTGCGGAGAGCCCTCGTGGGGTGCCTGAACTCTGCTCCGAGGTGGCAGCCGGGGCCAGAGGCAGAGCAGAGAGGGTTCAAATCCCAATCCTAAAGCACCGTCCCGCGACAGGACAGAAAGGCGGTGTCTTTGCATCAGTCAGTGTTAGGGATTGATGTTTCATTTCACATGCTTACGCACAGTTTCGGTTGTATTTTGTTCTGCTGCATGCCATGTACACTAGCATATCATTTTCCTGTAATCTTCCTCATTTCCTTGGCAGAGCTGCAGACTAAACCTCCCTTTGCTCGTAGAAATTCAGCTGGTTTTGTTCGTGCCCCTGACACAAATGTTTCCAGTGATAAACCATCACTCAGCTTGGAATGACCATGTTTTCCTTCCTCTGATGTTTCAGCCTTAATGAAGAAGAACTGTAATACCAGATGCTGCACAAGGGCCTGATTCAAATTTGATTAAGTCATTCTTAGTCTTGGTTGTCTTTATTGGGTTTTATATTGGGCTCTAAAACCACGATTTGAGTGGATCTTTTTGGAGTGGCTTATGGGAACCCATAGGATTTTATTTCAATTCTCTGAAACTGCTGTACGGAGGCATTGGTTAAGGATTTACTAGGTTTTTAGCTGCAGCTTCTCCATCTCACATTCAAGTATCCCATATTCTTTCTGATGCAGACTTGTGGGCTATATTTTGCCTTCAGTGGAGCTGGATCCAGCTGCTTTGTGCAGAGCCCAGTTCAATGCATATGTGTGAAATCTGTAATAAACGTGCAGTGCGAGGAAGTGTAAATCCTGGTGGGCTGAAATATTGCTCCTTTTGTCTGGACGATCATTGCTAATGACAGGTTTTGCTGTCTGCTGTGTGGTTCTAAGGCACAACGCAACTCTGCTTACATTGAAGGGGCCTGTGAGGTGCCTGGCGAAGGGCTGTGCAAAAATATTGTTTTAAACAGGGATGTAAAACTGCAATCATGTTAAATGGATAGAACTGCAGGAGGGCATAGGAAAGAGGGATGCTTTGTTTTAGAAACTGCTAAAACTGGCCGGGAAAGAGTGCATCTTGTTTCTGACAGTTGCTTGGGGAATGATTTTGCTTCCTTGTAGATACATGTTTATCTCTGCAGAAATGGTACTTAAACGTTAACTGTAACTGGCCAGTGTAATTCTGTGTGATCCAGTGGGGTGGGCCTTGTGGTTATTTAAATATGCATTTTATGTGGTGCATTTACTTTGAGTCAGGCCTTCCCTTTGGATTCTTCACCTGACAGCTCTGTTACCGTGCACTGTCCCTAACCAGAAGCAACTTTCTTTGGCAGTTCTACCCAGTCACACGTGCGGAAATCCAGGAAGGCTGCAGAATGGGATTCAGCAAGGGACAACATTCAGCATCGGGGACAAAGTGAGATACAGCTGTAATCCAGGCTTCTTTTTGGAAGGACACGCGCTGCTCACGTGCCATGCCAATTCGGAAAACAGTGCCTCCTGGGATTTCCCTCTCCCCTTCTGCAGAGGTAACGTGCGCTCGCTTCGTCTGGAACAAGCCACACTGAAACAGCCTTGGCTTAATGAGCTGTTTGGGTTGGGAGAAACTTCATGGACTGTAAGCTTGGTTTAAAAGACTTGAAAACTAAACGTGATGTAGTCAATATTGAGGTTCCTTTTTATTCAATTCCTTAAAGCTGCCAGGATTTAGGTGAATAATAGGAAGGTTATGATATGCTCAAAGTATTCACAATGCTGCACAGCTACCTAAATTTCTTTGTCTAAAGTGGGAGGAGAAAAAAGCAGAGGTGTTATCCATAAGATAAGGCACCCACCCAAGACCGTGCAGGTTTTCTAGCTCAAACACTAGAGAATGAGACTGGATTTTCTGCGTTCTGCAGCGTCAGGCTGGCTTCCCTCGTGGCACGTTCCCCGGTGATTCCGGTGCTTTGTCTCTGGAGACCTGCGGGTCCGTGCAGGGTGCTGATGTGCTGTGGGCTGCTGGCAGTGGGGCCGGCAGCCTCGCCGGGGGATGCTGTGTGGGAGCTGAGATCTGGCCGGCGTTGGGAAAGGTGGCCAGCTCTCCTGCAAGCCCTGTTTGGGTAGAGAAACTTAGGTTCTTTTATCAGTACAGAGAGCTTCTTGCTAATTCTTTGGGGCCACAAGGGACTAGAGAGTCTGTAAATATACAAGTGTCTGTGTTGTTATACCAAAACAGTTGCTGCTGCTTTGAAATCTTTTCCCCTCGATTCCTTATATACTGCAGCAGAGCATCTTATATTGATTCTTTTTATTGACTCTGCTTGTGCAATCAATCAGTAGGTCTAAGCTGTAGCGTAAATCTTGAATTTAAAGTGAGCAAATATTGTTTGCTTGGTGTGTTTTTAATGCTTGCTTGAATGAGTTACACAGCAGCAATATTTGCTACTTAGTGTATTTCTTGTATGCTCGCCTGCTGTTTTGGGGCCGGGGCCAAGGGCGTTACACCACTGAAGGAGTGGGTCTTACAGCCGAACTGGTGCTGGAGAGGGACGGCAATCATTGCCATTTTAGTATCATCAATTATGATTCTTTGCCTTTCCTTTGAATTGGGACTTTCATTGTAACCTTTTAAAATTTTTTTTTCTAATTTCGCTGGAAGTGGTTGCAGAAAAAACATTCACTGAGATTTGACCTTGAGAGTATGCAAAGCAATACCCTGTTTAGAAGAGAGGGAAATTACCTGAATGAATGGACCAGTGTTTCCTCCAGTCCTGGCAGTGTTTCTCTGATAGCAGCCTTCCTGTCGGGGAAAGCAGTAGCTGCCCCTTGCCCTGCTGTTGTTTGGAGATTTGGGTAGTGGACCCAGCCAGGGAGGGATTAACTTCTGACCCCAGCAGGTGCTGAAGCCGTGAAACAGGAGGGTTGGCATCATTGTACTTTTTGTGCTCTCTGCTGCAGATGGAGTGAAAAATCATTTTTTTCATTTTTGTCTTGAACTGCCAAACTCACTTTTAATTTTAACACCACCGTTTCAGTCTTGAATCCAGCACTGATGATGGTGGCATCTGATACGCTTCAGAAAGGAGGAATATTAAATTCTATGGTGCTTGCATCAGTGCTCTGTGAATTTCTCTGATGACAGCAAAATATGTGCATGTTCAGGTGTGCTCATGTAGCAGTGTGCCTGCAGGTTGCTGGAGGTAGCGGCTTTTTTAATAGATTTTGTCCTGATCCTTCAAGACTTTACCTCAAGTAAAACTTCGAAGGCATTTTTTGGAGGCAGGAACCAGAAATCTTCTCAAGTAACATTTATATCTTGGTCCAGGAAGGTAGAAAGTAGCAAAGACAGGCTTCAAATTGGCTTGCTGAATTTGCAAACCAGCTGCACTCCTACCATAAGTAGATTTTTCAGCAGTCAGATGTTTGTTCTTGGCTGATAAACAGGTGATGCAGATTTCAGTTGTTGCAAGGGGCAAAAAGACTTGCATGCTGACAAACAGGGTCGTGCTGCCTTCTGCAGGGAAAACAGTTTTCAAAACTGTTACCTGAAGGAAGAAAAAAAAAATTCCTTGAGAGAAAAGAGCTGCATGGCCTATGTAGCTTCTAATTTATTCTATTAATATTGCCTTACTAGTAATTGTCACCTGAAAATTTCTTAAATGTATTTTTACACTTATTTTATATTTCTGACTTAAGCTGGAGATGGGCCATGGTGCTGGGTCAGATCCTGGCATCGAGATGAAAAGGGCTCTCTCGCTGAGCAGGTGTTGAAAGCTCGGGAGCTGCTATTTTGGGACTAGACCTGTCTGATGTCACTGCAAAGGCCAGTGTTTGATTTGGGGACTCTGCCGTTTGCTTCTTCCCCTCCTCTGTAGTACAGTGGCAGAGGTATGAGACGAGTGCTGAAAACAGGGAAACGTTTCTGCCATGCTAATCGATACCCTCTTCTGGTTTCTTTATGCGCTTTTCTTTGTGCTTGTCTTCCGCTTTGTAACATCCTTTTCTATACATTGGTAGCCTTGTCTCTCTGCAGTCTTCACGCATTGAAATAATTGAAGATGCAAAGAAATGCACGGTAGAAAAGAATAAGCACAAAGGTGTTGGAGAGGATGTGCCAGGACAGCACCGCTTTGAAGGAGTTACGTGGCTCAGCTGCTTTCTCTTCGCAGGAGTTGCCTGCACTCCCTTTACCCAACTCTCACTGTAGAAGTACAGGGTTTTTTTATAAAGGACAAGTGTAATCTGAATGAGAAAGGAAAGCAGCAAGGAATTCCAAATGCAGAAATAATGGCTTGGTGAAATGTGTCTTTGCAGAGCCAGTGAGGTTAGCTGGAGCTGTGGCTCGCCAGTGGGTTTGAAAGCACAGTTATATCAAAATTGATTCTTGGACTCTGAGCTAAAAGAGACTATAAATTCAGTCTGCACAGACTCTGCTCTGGTGGGTTGTGTTTCTTGCTTATGTGGCAGGACGGATTAAAACTGCGGTGATCTCATTCAGCGAGCACCAAAGCAGCAGCGAATGACATCTCCATGCTGATCTGCAAAGTAGGAGAGCATGGAACTGGGTAGCAGCTGGGGCTGCCCAGAAGAGAAGCTTGGCTGTGCCTGGCAGACCATGTGTAACTCCGAAATTTGCCTCGAGCACTGAAAGACCTCAGTAAGTCTGGGTCAGACTGTAAAATCTGGACTAAGCTGACATTTATCCCATCTATATAATGTGCGCCAGAAGTATCTGGAATGGTTTCCTCGTATCTTCTGATTTTTACACGCTTTCTTGCACAATTGTTCTGTACTCGTAGTGAAATGAGTCCTTGTACTTAATCAAAATGGGGCCTTAAGCTGAGTCCTGCAAGTCTAGCTGTATTTTTGTCTTGACAGTTGGTATGCTGGAGGCGAAACCCCAGTAAACTTGGAATGCTGTCTTCTGTTCTGCTGTAGCCACGAAGAAACAACCCTCACCTGGGTCAGTTAATTTCAAATAAAGCAGAATGGTGCATCTGAAGCACCGAAAGAATATCCAGAAACGTCTGAATCTGTTTTGTAAAGCGCTTTCATGCATGTGGAGAGAAGTCTTGCTCAGATTGTTTGCTGAATTTAAGTAGAGGTAATAGGCTTATGATTCTGGTAGGCGGTTGAGTAAAAATGCAGTGAGCCAGCACTGTGCCAAAAATAGTTGAAGGGCTGTTCAAGAAGATTTTAGGAGATTGTAGAATATGTTTAAACAGTAACCTCTACAAGCTTAGGAAGCGTGTATTTCGAGGTGGATGGGAAGGCAATACATTTTTCCATTAAATACCTTTTGCAACGAAAAATTTTCAAGGAATTTCAATTAAAACCTCCCTTTTAGTAAAAAAAAGCCAAAGTCATCATACCTTTGGCTAGATCTTCAGCTACTGTAAGTTAGCTTAGTCCTGTAAAAAAAAAAAAAGTAGTCTCCTTGTTTAAGAATTCTGATACAGCGCTGAGTCAGAATTCTCTAGCGTATTTCCCCATCCCCTCCTGTATTCCTTCCAGTACAAGAGCAACTTCCACATACCAGATCCAGTTTCAGACTTCCCAGACCCCGAGAGCAAACGGGGCTGAGAACTTGCTGATAGGAGTTGCCTCTTCCAAACTCTTGTTGCATTTGCTCTTGGGGGTGTGTGCTTAAGGTTCTGTGTAGACCTGAGACACACGAATAGGTGATTACATAGTGAGAAGCAAGTGTTTGGCCAAGAGCAGCTATGCCCTTGANGGTGGCCTTCGTGTACAGACGCTGGGTTGCTCACAGATGTCTCGTGGTAGTGGTGCAGGACCTTACTGGCACAGGAACTCAGATGGTTGCCTAGGGCTGATAGCAGCCAGGCAGCAACGGCGTGTAGCGTGTTGTGTTGGAGGTACGCTCACCTGCAGAGGAACAGCTATCTAAAGAATAAATTGCCTCTTCAGACCCCTGGGCGCTGCTGAAGCAGCTGATGACCTTGCTCCTGCTCTGTCTGTCTTGCTGCTGGGCACGCAGTCTGAGAGTTCACTGGCTAAGAAGCTTTTTTGCATCTATTTCCTTCTAGCGTCTGCAGGGGCACTTACTCATGAGGAATTAAATTTGAACATACCAGTAAACTGGTGAATTGTGTTTACCCTCTTCGGCCAGAATCCATTCATCCTCTAAAAAGCATTTTCGTTCTGTCTGGCAGAGGGAGGGGCTTGGAAGTAGCCCTTTTGCTTTTTGCACAGACCTTCTTTGGAAGTCCCACCGTGAATCTTGTGCACGATGCATTGACGTTTGAAGGATTTGCTGGTGCTTGGACTAGATAAGACATCTTTCATCCTACGTTTATTCATGATTCTAACTACACTTCAGTGTCTATGAATAACTTTATTTCACTGACAATACGATTGCAGCAAATAGGTAACTTTGTTGTAATAGAATACCATGGAACAGAGCATCGAGTTGGGATTTCAGTGACCTTTTTCAGTCCTGATTTTGGCTGCTGGAATGGCCCAGAAGTAGTTGCATGTCTGCCTACGTGTCTGGCTTTTTTTCTTATTTCTTTCTGCCATTCCCACTTGCTGTGAGCGACGTGCTGTCCCGGTCTGAGCACAGCAGCAGTTGCACAGCCGAGCTGGTGCTGCGTGCACGAGAGCAGTGAGCTGCCCTGGTGCTAGTCAAATTAATTCTTGGTTTCCTTCATCTTCCTGCTCGTGTTCACTTTAGATCTTCCTCCTTTAATTGCTCTAATAGCTCTGGCTGATAAAATTCAGGTTGTAAAAAGGAAAGAACCTGCAGCAAACAGGAGATCCAGTACAGGACCAGGAAATGTCACTGCTAGATTTCTGAACAAGAGGTTAAGTTTTTACCACTGTGATTCTGGTAACAACATACATTTCCTGAAGAAATCAGAGCGCAGACAGACATGTAAGGCAGGTGTGTGGGATACTCCACTCCTATTTAAATTTTTGTTAAATACAGTGTTGGTACCTGTTGTCCCAGCCCTTGGGGGTGTTTCTGTTGCTGATGAAGGTGGCGAGATCTGTGTGAGCTGGAAACCAACCTCTCTCCCCGCTGTGACAGGAGAGTTTTCACATGTCTGTGAGACACTTTGCAGGCACTGAATTCCTGGGGGTTTTCCTCCTGCTTGGCTGGCTACAAGGAAACCTGTGGAAAACACCTCAGATGATCCTAGTGAGGAATAAGGGATGGAACAGAAAACTCAGGCAACAACATGTGAGAAAATAGCATCCCGACAGCAAGACGTGTTATGCTGAGAGCCACCTCCCACAGCAGCGGCAGAAGCTCTGTCTCTTGGGGTGTTTGAAATTAGACCAGACAAATCACTAGGAAGGGTACAGCAGGGAGTGAGCTGGCACTTGTCGGGTGGCACTGCCTGGCCTGATAGGATTTTGCATCCTTTGACATCTTTGTCTCTTCATAGCGTGCAGTAAAACGCACCCCGACAAAAGCACTGGGGCTTGTAAAGCTTTGCTTTGAATTCGGGCTTACTCTTTTTTGATGTGCTGCTTTGTGCATTTCAGCAAAATCTGAGAACTTGCATTCTGTTTCCAGCTGATGATGCTTGCGGAGGGACTTTGCGGGGACAGAGCGGAATCATCTCAAGCCCTCATTTTCCTTTGGAGTATGGCAATAATGCAGACTGCACGTGGACTATTCTCGCTGAACCCGGAGACACCATTGCTCTGGTTTTCATGGATTTTCAGCTGGAAGATGGATATGACGTTTTAGAAGTTGCTGGAACAGAGGGATCTTCACTCTGGTAGGTCACTACTGGCTGTATTTTGCTGTGGTCTGTACAGTCACATAGTACCTGCTGACGTTTTGTGTTCACAGATCCAAATTTATGGGATGTTCAGAGTGAATGGGGCTTGTGCCTGGATGAGGGTAGCTCCTGGTATTCCCAGTCACAGGTTGTAGCTGCTACTTTCTAATGAAACTCCCTGGGATGCTTTTTATTTGCTTGGTAAACTTGGCAGTGACTAATGTCTACTTTATATCTTATTGCAGAGAATACGATTTCACAAAAAAAAAAAAAACCACAAACAAAAACAAAAAAACCCAAAACAACCCAACACTTCGCAACTCAAGAAACCCTGTTCAAACATTGTCATGCTCAAACCTTGTTTTTGCTAATTTGTTTTCTGCTTATCACTAAATACATTGCTGAGAAGTTGACTTTACTGTTAATGAACTTTTGGCAAACGTTTCTACGGATCAGTTTGTCCTTTAGACAGGAGGCTGTGTATAGAATTTCAATAATTCTCTCATCCCATTGTTTGCTTGAGCAATGCTTTCAGAAATATTGCTCCTATGTATAATAAATGCCGCACTGATTTTTTCTGATATACAAGAGCTAACCCAGTGATCAGTGCTATGAAGTCTGAAGGGAGGGGTTGCGGAAGGAATTTGGTGTATTGCTTACGTTGCTTTTATAGCAAAGGACAGCTCTGGGCAGTGGGATCTTCTGCGCTGTGATTGCACTCAGTGAGCCGTTAAAAGTCCTAACTAGCAACAAACGGGAGTGGTCTTAAACCTGACATCCCTCTGGAAGGGAAGAATTAAGCGTTTGAAATAATTAGGTGTTGCCTTGGATTAACAGCAGGAAGTTAAATTACGATTATTTATGAGGATTCTGGCATAGCCACAAACAACATTCATTTAAGTAATTTATACTTGCCAGGCAATTATGGGGGAATAGGTGTTGAATGTTGAGGATGTATTGATAGGAGAGAACTTGCCATTTACCACATACCAATTGTTTACTGTTCCCAGGACCCCTTTGAAAGTTAGATGTTGCTGTTTCGTGGAAAAAAACCTGGTTTTATTAGCAGGCATTAGTATTTTAGGGCACTGTTAGTTTTTAGCCATTTATATACCGCAGTGAGGATCAGTCTTCTATGGTATGTGGTAAAGATGAATGTAAGTAGTTAAGAAACATTATTCAGCCTGGAGGTGTTGTCAGTGCAGCACTGTGTCTTGTCATATCAAAAATAAAGCAATGCCTGTCAGAGTAAACCTGGTGGAAAAAAATTAATAAACTAGCCGTAAATACAGCATGGTAGAACTTTAAAAGTGGCAAACGTGTCTTAGAAAAATGACTTTGACTTTCAGTAGTATATGCACATGCACCCTTTAAAAATGGGACTGAGTAGCTATTGGAGAGCAGGCCAGGCGAGACGCGCTGCCTTCATGAGTGAAACGCAGGTCACGTGAGCACGGATTTCATCCAGGGCTCACAGAAGAAGCTGCTCCTGCTTTTTGAGGTTCATCCCCTGTTTTTGTAGCTCCATGAAATACGCACAGCCGAGATAAACACACCAGCCAGTTCAAAGGGATCTCATTTAGTATTCTTGAGAAGTAAACTTTTCAGTCCCGTAAGCGGAATTATAAAGAGTCTTGTTTTGAATTTCATTTTTCAAAACCGGCCTTCACAACTCGGAGCCTGATAATTAAATTCAGATGACTCATTTTTCTCATTTTTTAATAATTATTGCCCGTAGGGGGAAAAAAACCTGGAGCTCATATCTCCTCTTTAAACATGTTGATATGATTCAGCTTGAAAATACAGCTAAAAACCATTTTTCTTCTCTGTCTGTGAAAACCTAGTTTTAATTATTGGTAATATGGCAGATAGACTCGTGGCCAAATAAACCGTTCTATTGAAGTATCTTGCAGCTAAATATTTCATTTCCTAAGCACTATAAATAGTTTTAATGTGGTCCAGAGATGTACACAAATAAACAAAACTACATTTAATCTGGAGTATAATTCATATGTATTTTCAAGCTATGGAATGCTATATAATGGTGGTGTTTACAAGTGAGCTCGACTTGGCCTGCACTTACTGAAAATCTCCTGCGTTGCCATGCACCTTCCCCTTTTTAAAAGCAGACGCTTTGCTGGTTTCTCGTGAGCCCGGTTCCCGCAGCCCTGTGGCCGCCAGCGGTGCCACAGCCGCGTCTGCCGCGCTGCACCTGGGGCTCGGCACACGCAGCCGCTCCCGCAGAATCCCGTCACGAGTTCCCGACCTGTCAGATGAGAGTCCTGCAGCAAGGCTGGCGAGGGAAAGGGCGCTGCGGGTCTAAGCATCCAGGAGTCAAGGAGAGCTGTAGAAGCTGAGTAGCTATGTGAGACATATTAATAAAATAACACGTTTACAGCTCTTTTAACTGCTATCGCAGTTTCTGTCGGGGGACCGCGGGCCTAGATTTCCTTGACAGGTGAGAAATAAAATTCTACTGAGCAAAGAATAGGAGGGGGGGAAAAAAGTAGGAGCGTGAAAAAGAGCCTGTCAGGTTAGAAAGGACAACGTGAGGGTCTTCAGGCTAGAAAGACAAATAGGCAGGATGGCAGCAGCTGCCCTGTGCTCCTTTGAGGTTGGCTGCAGTGGCCGTCCCAGTCGTGGCCCTTCTCTGCCAGGGCAAGGATGCGCTGTACGCGGCGAGGGGCGTGTGGGGGGTGTGCTCCGATGTCACCATCCCCAGACCTTTTCTTGTCTTCAAGACTTGGGGTTCTCTTCCCCCTCATTTTGTACTAGCGGAGAGATCTGAAAGGGTTAATGAAATTCTTCTCTATAAATACATGTAAAAGATGATGATCCCTCCAAGCATCCTAGGCTCCGGTCCTTACGGGGCCTGAGCCCTATTGATCGTGTGCTTTGTGCCAGGATCTGCTCGGAGCTGACTAAATCCCTGGGCTAACACCTCTCGGGAATATCTGCTGATTAGGACTGTTTGGTGGTACCTGCTTTAAAGCTTTCTTCAGTGGCGAGCATCTCTGCGCGTGCTCAGCTACGCTGAAGATACCAAAGCGTTTCAAGCTGAGCCCCAAGACCATGTCTGAGGATGAGGATGTCTCCAGGCTGGTCCTGGATGGCACTGAACCTGCTCTGTGGCAGACGTGTCCCAGCCTCACCTGCTGTTTAACAGCTCCGAGATTGCTCCGAAGCCCTGGCTGGGAGTGACTTTGTTTAAAATAGTGTTGTTGGTCTCCTGCAGGTTTCTCTGTGAGTCCTTAGACGAGTTGCTTGGGGGGTGTCTGAGGTGACAGGATGGGAACGCCTGCGGGGACGGCAGGAGCCTGGGCGCTGCAGCTCGGTGCTGGTGGCGGGTCCGCTTGGTCACACCTCCAGCCTCCATGGGTCCCCTGGAGCTTTGGGGAAAGTGGGGGTGCGCTGGGCAGAAGCTGTGTGGCTGCACTCACAGCACGCTTTGACAGAGGGCGAGGCGATGCTTTGCCAGTGGGGAAGAAGTCTGGATTTCCCGTGTTTGTCCATATTTGCTGCAGTTTAAGTGTATGCAGACAATGGAAATGTGGTTCTCTGGCATTTCTTTGTCATCTGTGTAGATCTCGTCTAGCTGGTCTGGGACCTGTATCTAATANTAGGCATAATGCCTTGCATTATGGTTATTAAAGCATTATGCTGCTATTGCCAGAGAAGGTGGTGGTGTAGGAATTGACTAATAATCCAATTTATGTTTGTGAGTTTACAGGAATTGACTAAGATCAAATGTACATTTTACTGGGTATAATGCAAATATTTAGCAAGGAAGGTTTTTGCCNTGNTTCCAGTGTAGCTGAAGCAGGCAAGATGGGCAGAAGANAGNGGCCTTGTTCTCGGGCTGTGCAGAGCCCCGTGCAGTGGAGGTCCTCTACAGCAGGGATTTNCAAAACTGCGGAAATCTAGGATGACAGTCTAATGGTCACCATAGAACGTTTCTTTTGTGCTACTGAGTTGGAAAACCTGAGGAAGCGAAGTGAAGGGGACACTGTAAGCATCAGCCTGTCTGCGGAGCAGGTGAGCAGCTGGGGACGGCCTGTGTCCCCAGCGCGGTGCTTGGCACTCCATGGTGCCCTGTTCCATCGCTGGAACTGGTTGGAAACCTCTGCTCCTGCCACATGAATTAGTTCCATGAGATAAAACTAACATTTGTCTGACTATGACGGACTGTCTGGCGTGTTTTGAAGGTTCATTAAATGTTTCTAATTTTCAGATGGGAAATTTACTTTGAAATGTACATGACTTCTTTAATAACGAGGCTTTTCAGATCTTTGTAGCTGTGTTGCATTTTGCAGTTGTACGTGGTAGATGATGAGAACCCAAAATGGTAGGAGGGGCTGGGATTTTAGTTGGGAAAGGTGTTCCTGTTGCTGCTGTGTCATGGTGTGGTGTTTTTCAGATCCAAAAATACTACAGTGTGTGAAAGGGCAGAATCTTTTTGGGTTGTTCTTAGCCTTATATTAGGTTCTAGTGCAGCAATTTAACCCTCCTCCCCCTTGCCCTCCATAACCTTGTTTCACGTAATCTCCTTTGCTTGACCTCAGCTGAGGCAGAATGTTACCTGGCACAGCACCTCGTAGTGTCGCGCTGAGAAGTTACATGTTGACCTGGAAATGGGATTTGCTTTTGAATTACTTCCTTTATTTGCCTCTGGGCCCTTGTTTTTCTCACCAGATGTTGAGCCTGCTTGGCTCAACCTACAGAAATCTCGCCATAGCTTGGGAGTGGAAACTGCTACAGTTGCTTCTCCGTTTCCTCTGAGCAGTCCAGCCTGTGCCCACCCTGCTGAATTAGTCCTCTACGGTGTGTTTCCTCCTGAGCTTAGTGATGGTTCCTTATTTCTTGTTGCAACTTTTATTGAATGTGGCTACTTTTTTGAAATTTCAAATGCTTATCTTTGAAAGGAAGAAATGAAGCTGACGATTTCCGGATGCCACCAACTCCCTTTTATTTTTTTAATCTATTTCATGGTTCTTTAAAAACTGCTTTCTCCTCAGTTGCCTCACTTGTGTATTTTGTTCCAGGAGGACACAGGCTCATACTGAATTGCCGTACTAATGCAGAGTCCTGGTCTGTGGTATCCTTCTTCCCCATGATCCTCCTCTTGACTTAGTAATTCTATCTTATGGAACACAAGTCTAATTTTAGGGGGGGATTGCATCATCTGTCTAGTTGCCCCTCTGCTGCCCTCCCACTCTTTGCGCCTTCCCTTGTTGTTTCCTCTGGGAAACATTTTTTTCTTGATTTTCTGTTAATAATCCCGTGCTAAGTGAATGCAGTGGGAGCAGCAAGGCTGCAAGTGAGTTTGTTCGTGTCTGAATCCGGTTCCTGCTCTGCAGTGTCTCATCTTCATTTTGCCTTTTCAGCCTTGGAGCCGTGTTGTGCTCGTCTTGCACAAATGCTTTTCTTCTCCTGCTTACGACTATTTTTGCATTGAATTTGGGTAGAATTTGGTTTTAGCTTTGTCTCTTCATTTTCTAGAAGGAAAGGAGCATGGTTTAACATGTGCCTGTGTATTATTTTGCGTTACTTTTCTAGCACAACTGTGCCTGATGTGAAGGCAACGCGGGCATCTTGCTGTGCTTCAGAGGTGCCGTGGTACAGATGTTGAGCAATGGGTAAAACCAAAAGGGACCATGTGTTGGGGTGAGCCTGGGAGGACAACTGAGGACCTTTCGAATTGAAGGTGTTCCTCTGATTAATTCCAGAATATCTTCCTTTCTGGAGCTGAGCCCAGGAGACGCCTTTTGGACATCAGCCCTTTCTGGAGCAGCTTTTCAGGAGTTCTCTCTTGCTGCTGTGTTTCTGCAGAGCTGAGTTAGGCGGAGGAATGGTCGGAAGAATTACCTATCTTGCAGCAGCTCCTCTGAACTGTTGCTGACTTTATTTCTCTCCTTGTCATTATCTGCCGTTGACCCTTCCCTCCCCACCACCCTTGTCTATCTGCTAAGTGGTTTCTAATACTCATTAAAGTTCTGCTATGCGAGATCTGCTTTGTGCTTCCCTCTTGATGCCAGCTGTTTCGTACCACTGGCCAGGCTAATCTCTTCGCACATCTTGTGCTCTGCCTGGGAGAGATTAGAGTACCTGTGTGCTTGAAGGTCACCGTTTCAGGTGATGATAACGTTGGTGAAAATCATCTCTGTGTGTGCTTCTAATGGACCAACCTATTTTCTTTAAATCAAAGCACCTTCTGATCTTTAGATAGCAGGCTCGGAGCTTACAGCATGTATTTTCATCTCAGACCCCAGTCAAAGTCTGCTGAAGTCACTGGAAAGACTTTGGCTCCACAGGGCTTGTGAATCAGGCTTCAGGGTGGTGTCACCTACTGACGCGCGTTCCTCTTGCCACCATATTGCAGCTCCGGAGCCCTGGCTCTGCAGCCAGTGCTGCTGCTGGTTATACTGGTGCTGCTGCTGGTTATACTGGTGCTGCTGCTACCAGTACAGGTTAGTGGGAGAGTGCTTGCAGGAATCCTGCGGACTTTGCGTGGCGATGAACGGCTGCTCAGTGCTGTGGGAGCCGAGCGCGGGCCCTCTGCACTGCGCTCTCCCCAGCAGCTGCCGTTCTTTGCAGGGGTTCTGTGAAACAGATTGCCTCATGACTGCTTTAAAATGACTTTCATCTCACACTTGCCACTTCCATTTTGATTTTTTCCAGCCAGTAATTGCTTTTATTTGAAAGTTGACAAGCGTTATCCTGCCCTGGTGCATGCAGGAGGCTGAAGATGAAGATTATTGTGTGTTTTGAAAGAGCTTATTTCATCCCTAGTTAAAGCCTAGATAATGCAAGTGTGAAAGTTTTATTTTTCTGTGCAATGAATTAAGCTTCCTTATTGTAAAATCTGGTTAGTTAATGGATACTTTATCTGTAATACTCAGGTGCTTTTCTTCCATGGTGATGTTTTCCATAGGACTGGGAATGAATAAAAAATGTGCATGAAGTGGCTTTTGAAATCCCTGCTTAAATGCCAGTTACATCTTTGCTGGGATCTGGAGAACAGACTTCCTTGGTTGACTGGTACAGTCTATTCTTTTTTCTTCTCAAGCATTTATAGTACTTTTAATTGGAAGCAAATTTTACATAGGCTTTAAAGCTGTAAAACATTGCTTTAGTGGGAAATAGTCTTCTTGCCCACCCCCCTTTTCTCTTAGAAGGTGCATTGTCTGGAGACAACGTTTTGGAGGCGTTTGGCAGACAGCAGACCGTCCCCGTGCGGGCAGGCGGCTCCTGCCATCCCTGCAGCTCTCCTGGCTGCGGGCGCAGCCGTGCTGGTCTCCCCTGCTGCCTCCAGCCCGCGGGGCTCAGCTCCCTGGGATGCAGCAGCCTTTGGAGCTTGCTGTACCGCACTTCAGGCCTGATTTTAAGATGGATCTGCAGTATGAAGAACAGGAATTTGTAGGTCAGCGAGCTGATTTCTGCCTGATGGGAGACGGCCGGCACAGAATTGGGAGCACTTGGGTCCTGGTGGTAGCTGAGAGGTAGAGCTGATTGCTTCCCTCGTGCCTGCGAACGCTTCAGAAGCGTCTTGATTGCTGTGTTGAAGTTTAAGGATTGATAATGCTTTGCACAGAGTAGTTTCTGTAGAGTAGCATTGCACATTGTCGTAGAGCTCCTTGGCCTGCTGCACTGCAGAAGTGACTGAATGGGAAATTCTGGAAGAAAGGGCTGATCAGGGTAAGACGGTATTTAAAGATATTCCACAGTTTAGCATGTATTTCTGGTAAGGAGTGGAAGATTTCAGCTGTACCCCAGCTGAGAGACGTGCTGCACAGGCTCTGTTCGCTCTCCTCAGCCAAGGCCGTGGTTGCCCCTAGGTGTGAGTCCTCGCGGGGCTCACGGCGTGGCCATCCCAGAGGCAGCAGGGCTCGCTGCTCCGTGCTGCTGCCTGCCCGGCCTGCTCAGTGCTGCCCAAAGCCTGA
>Ga0065711_1004725_pt1 | contig 22583 bp, 6 predicted proteins | sample Hoacrofraction12_FD_59098 | JGI IMG/M metagenome (GOLD analysis project Ga0065711, IMG submission 59098) | Hoatzin crop microbial communities from Cojedes, Venezuela - Epithelial fraction 12 v2 (version 2) | ecosystem: Host-associated > Birds > Digestive system > Esophagus > Crop | place... | reverse complement strand
GGGGGGGGGGAGGCTGGGGATGTGGGGTGGGGAAGAGGGAGAAATAAGGTACTGCTTCATTTCCTTTTCTGCTCCGATTCCTCGAATACTAAGCCCACAAAGGGGAGTGAAGCTGCAGAGGAACTCCAGCAGCAAACCATCACAAAGAAGCTGTGAAAGCCTGTTTAATACTTGCAGGCGGCATCTAGTCCAGGTGCTCTCAGGAGCTCATCATCTGACAAACAGCCATATGACAAACAGATACTTCACAACTGTAAAAACTAAAGGTGGAAAACCCAGTAACATCAGTTTATTCCACCTCTTGCTCTACCGATGCAAGACAAGATTTATTTGCCTTTTCCCAGTGCATTTGTCTAGTCTGTCTGTGCTTTCTGTGTTTTAAAATTTCCAAGTAACCCAAGGGAAATTCGTATTTCATATCTTAGAATTAGGAGGTTTCCACTACCCACCCCTCCTCACTGGTGTTTAGTGAAATAAGTGCTTGCTTGCCTTCTTTCGCTGTTCCATAGTACAGCCACTCCAAATCACTCTAATTACCTCCCCGTTGCATCTACCCAAGAATTTCTACCTTTGAGCCTCATCTTTGCTTTCACAAGCTATTCTAATGATTATTCATACAGCAGCACATCAGTATTCTTCTCTTTCACTGTGTTAGTAACATGCTGACCCCAAAACCAATGTGATATTTCATGCAGAATTAGTGGTCTCAGAGCAAGAGCTCTCACACTTATGCTGCCCACTATGCAATATTTGGTCGTGCACCCCAAAACTGCAGTGGCTTTTTTTCTCTCACCGCATCTGAATTATCTCTTTAATGCAGGTTTAAAATGTGTTTTCTCAAATCCTCTTTCCTTGCCTCTATTTTATGGCCAGTTTGTGCTCACCTAACTTTTGATTGTTGCTGCTACATTTCTTTATATTATCCCTTATTGTTTGAAAGTCTTCCCACTTCAACCATGTATTTCAGTAATGGACTGTCTTCATGGCCCTCTTCCCCCACTCTCTGGGATTGTAAATGCAACTAAAACCTCTGCGTGGCTATAAAAACATCGCATTGCTATCCATCGCTACTCAGGCAACTTTAAAATCACAAATCACTCTTCCTATTTAGGCAAATGGAATTTATTTTTCAAGCAAGATTTCATGAAAAAGCACACGCAGATCTAGGAACGGATTTTATCACAGTTATGTACACAATTCGTTCCTGTCAGCCACTAATTATCAATTCTATTCCAGAACATTATCCTTGTCACTTTGTAGTCAGGGCAGTCAGCTGAGAAGGGAAAGCGAGAGCGCGAGGGGCCAACGAGGGCCTAGCACGTCAGGCCTCCTATAGCGGCTGGGCAGAAAACTCCCAGAGTTCATACAGCCTCGGCGGTGACCATCAGACACCACCAGCTGCTGGGAACGCACGCAGAACCAGAACTCTAAGCAATTCCGTAGCTTGCAAGTTGAACATGAAGGCACAGAACGAGCTGAGCTGCTCCCAGAGGTAAGCGCACACAAGAAAACGCGCCTCTGCTTATTTGCCACAATATGCCTATGGTCTTCACTGGACATAGTCCAGTGAGCAGTGCTGTAAAACATGTATTCTGCTTCCGACTACGTTCCCGTCAACACAAACACTGCTCCCGGCTTTCAGTAGTGTTATCTGTTGTGTAGTGTTGTAACACATGCCAGAACGTGTCCCTTATGCAACGTGAGTAAGAAAAATCCTTAAAATTTACACAGAAGTTAGATTTAACAAGACAAAAGATTCACTGTATTGCATTTATTTACTTCTTGCGTTCCAGTTATCCATTACATTTTCTCAAATAAAAACTGGCATTGGTACATATTTCTAGTCACTTCCATTAATATCCTGCAACACGTATCAGCCAGCTTTTTATTTTTATGTATAAGAATAGAGTAACCTTCCAACTCGGCAAAAACCTTTCTCTTTCAAAGCCCTGATGCTCTGCCATATCAGTCTTCATCACTATTAAATAAGGAGAGTGAGCAAACTACTCACTTTCTCCTCCAAATATTTTTTTCTGCGCCAATGTACTTGTAAATTCCTTTATAATTCCCTATTTCCTTTGTTAGTACAAAGTAATTAAACTAATCCATCCTCTGTAAACCTCAGTTGACTCACAGTGTCCTTGGGTGTCATTGCATCTTCTGTTTGATGTTTTTTCTTAACTTCAGATCTTCAAATCTACATCCAGAGCTTACTGTTTTCCACAGCAGTTGTCAGCCATCCTTCAGCTGAAGTCTTTTCGGCTTGTGCAGCCATCTTGCACAGCAACGGAATCTTGGTTCCTATGAGACCAGAATCCATGTCCTACTCCACCTAAATCCATTCTTTACAGTGATTAATTTTAGTAGCACTTGTGTATAAGTTCAAATTTCTCCATCAGCAAAAAATACTATAATCAGAGCAGGTTTTTTTTCTACAAGACAACAAAACCAGTCATGGTTTATTAGAGCACTCTGGATGTGGCCTTGCTGCCCCTATGGAAGACAAGATGACAGGTAAACTCCCTCCATCTTTCATGAACATGGCATAAATCCGCCCCACACTCTTGTCTTTTTATGTAAGAAAAACCTTGGACCTTTGCATACTGCCTAGCAGGCATCTTCTGTGTTGTGACACTGAACCGAACATTCAATATTTGTTATATTGTCTACAAAGGCGCTGGATTAATGGTTTCATGTCAAGAGTATGTGTTAGCTTAGAGTGCTCCCACAAACATGCTACAAAGAATTTGGCATCCTAGCTCCACTGCCCCAAGTCCTCTCTGGGCAAAATAGAGCCCTAAGAACCCCAACCCCCTCAAATATTTTTAGATTCCAAAAATGGAACCACCCCAGGCTCTGGTATCTGCTACCGGGACTGTCTGTGTGTTTATCCAGCTTCTGCCTAATCAGAAATACAGAAATAGTCAATGATATATACACAAAACATCAAAACATCCGTTTGAAGCCATTTCATTAACCAGCCATTAAAAGTTCAGTTAGCAGTAACCAAAATATTAAATTTCAGCACATGTTGATGCCCAGTAATTCCTTTAAAAGTGTCTCACAGCTGAGGAATTGCCACTTTTCTTAAAACTGTCATCTTCTTGGCCAAATCCTATACTTATTCATGGATGTGGTAGCATATGAATTATGTTCACTACCCTCACTTTCATCTGTGTAAGTCAAAGTATATGGCTGCGGTCCAACACCTTGCCCAGTTCCTGTTTGGATGGTATTTACTGTGATAATTTACAATTCTGTCAATTTCTGCACTCTGCAATTTAGCTACGGCGCTATCTACTCTGGTAGTGGTTTGAAGTGTTTTCTCCTCTCTCCCAGATGAAAAATTGTAGTATAAACCTTGGCTACTGCTAGCAGCTGCACAGAGTAAGCTGAATCTTGTATTGGCCAGACATCTACTTGCAGTATTTACACTCTTACTCACATTTTAGGTTACTTCTGAACAGTTTATATGCAACAAAAAAGTCAACAAACTTTCAAGACATTTAGTAAGAATACATAGATAGTATACAGGCAGTAAAGTCTAGACTAATCTCCATTTTCCATAATTGTTCCAAAACCAGAACAAAATACCAAGTATTGACAATTTTACACGCAAAATTAGTATCTTGGTGCCATTTCAAAATCCGCTTCAAATACTTCTAGGCTGGATGCGTGCTTATACTAAACTGTTAGCTGCAACTACACCTTGCAAATACAGAAACGTGCCTGCATCTTAAACAAGAAAATAAAATCTCTACTTGCAGTCTTCATCTCCTTTTCAAAAGCTTTCTTCAAAATTTTGATCTGTTTTGTCTGCACTTCTAATACAAAATAGTTCTGTCTCTCACCGCTGCAAAAATCAACCATTATTTCTGACCAACAAGCCTGCCACAGCGGTCAGTCTAAAGGGGAAACAAACAGCTCCACTGCTCGCTTTGCTGCTGAGCGAGCTATCCACCCTCCCATGTGCGATGTGGGAGAAGAGAAAGCGACCTGACACGTTTGACATCTACTCACACCCAGGTATTGTCCTAGTTATGTATCACTTTCAGCCCTGGGTAAGCTAATCAAAATGAACATTTTCTAACTCTGTTTATTCGCAATTATAAAAGTGGGAATCCATTAATCTGTTAGATTTAAAGCCTTCAGAAGGAGAAATAAAAAATAACGATACTGTACCTAATTTCAGGGGAAAGTCATACATTGTTAACCAGATGAGATCAGATCTATTACAAGCCAGTGATTTTTACCTCAAGGAGTAGACAAATGAGTTGAAACTATTGAAAAATGAAATAAAAAAAGACTGATAGAGCAACAAATCAGTACAACATTTTTAAAACCATGCACCTCAAATCAATGTCAATTCAGTATCACAAAGGGTCTGTAAAAAGGATATCTTTTAAAAGGATACCATTTAACTGAACTCTTCAGAAGGTTCTGAGCGAATCCTTCACACGAAACTATTAAGTAATCTGACTGGGCATGGAATGAGAGTTAAAAGTAATACACAAGAAGCAAATCACAATGATGGTCAGTTTTCAACCTGAAAATTATTAACAGTATATTAACAGTAGAGTGCCTGATGGATTTGTACCGAAACAGTGCCATTTTCTGGAAAAAAGAGACACATAGTCCACTGGCAGCATCTGTGGATAACAAAAAACATTATGAATATTTTCAGGGCTAATGAAAATTGTGAGGAGTACCAGAGGCAGAGAAAAGGAAGATGAAGGTTGATGATTAATTCAAAATAATGAACTGCTCATATTCCTTTCTAGGACTGGCAGTCACAGGGAAAAGATTAATGAGACATTTATTCAGTGCATTCTGGTAAGCAAAACCATAGTATTCCAACCATATGCAATGCTATAGGGATACTACACCACACAATAGCTGGAGCAGTACTCAAGAAATTATAACATGCAGTTACAGAAGTTTATGTTGAGGGTATATGTATGCAGTCTTTGCTTAAACAGACTTCATTGTATCCATAAGGATATAGGGGTAATTTTATGTAGCTTTTGAATTTTATCTAATATAACATATATCCAGTGACAGGATATGGAATGACATGAACTTACATGGCATAGTAGCCTGGAGTATAGGGGAAACGTACTGCGTTGTAAATTACTTATTTTCATCCTTTAGCGTACTAAAGTGACTCTTCTGTATTGCAACTTTTCCTCTCCGCAGAAGTGATTCGCACTGCAGAACAGCATGCAAACACATGTTTTTAAAAGTGTTCATTGTGTAAAAACAAATAATCCAGAAACACTTCATTTGTAAGAACCCCCATATGCATAGCAATCCAAATTATTACTGTAAGTTACTTACGCTTGTTTTGGTTTGGCCTGGATAAATGGCAGGTGCCCACCACAACTGCTCTCTCACTCCCCTCCTCAACTGGACAAGGGAGAGGAAATCTGATGAAAGGCTCGAGGGTCCAGACAAGGACAGGGAGAGATCACTCACCAGTTACTGTCACGGACAAAACAGACTGAACCTGGGGAGAAAAGGGAGTTTAATTCATCACCAATCAAATCAGAGTAGGACAGTGAGAAATAAACCCAGATCTTCAAACACCTTCCCCCCACCCCTACCTTCTTCCCGGGCTCAGCTTCACTCCCGTTTCTCTCCCTGCTCCTCCCGAGCGGCGCAGGGGGATGGGGAATGGGGGTTGCGGTCAGTTCATCACCTGCTGTCTCTGCCGATCCTTCCTCCTCAGGGGGAGGACTCCTCACACTCTGCCCCTGCTTCAGTGCGAGGTCTCTCTCATGGGAGACCGTTCTCCACAAAGTGCTCCAACATGAGTCCTTCCCACGGGCTGTAGCTCTTCACGAACTGCCCCAGCGTGTGTCCCTTCCCACAGGGTGCAGTCCCTCAGGAACAGGCTGCTCCAGCGCGGGTCCCCCATGGGGTCACAGGCCCTGCCACCACACCTGCTCTGGCATGGGCTCCTCTCTCCATTGGTCCGCAGGTCCTGGCAGGAGCCTGCTCCAGCGCGGGCTCCCCATGGGGTCACAGCCTCCTTCACATATCCCCCTGCTCCGGCATGGGGTCCGTTCCCCAGGGTGCAGGTGGATATCTGCTCCACCGTGGACCTCCATGGGCTGCAGGGGGACAACCTGCCTCACCGTGGTCTTCATCACGAGCAGCAAGGGAAGACTGCTCCGGCATCTCAAGCACCTCCTCCTCCTCCTTCTTCACTGACCTTGGTGTCTGCAGAGTTGTTTCTTTCACATTGTCTCACTCCTCTCTCTCAACTGCCATCTTACCACAGGTTTGTTTTTTTTTTCGTTTCCCTTCTTAAATATGTTATCCCAGAGGCGCTACCAATTGGCTTGGACTTGGCCAGTCGCGGGTCCGTCTTGGAGCTGGCTGGCACTGGCTTTGTCAGACATGGGGGAAGCTTCTGGCAGCTTCTCACAGAAGCCACCCCTATAGTCCCCCTGCTACCCAAGCCCATAACAAGGCTGTATTATATTCAGCCTAAATGAACCACTCAGGCAAAACCTGTAGGATGAATCTTACATAAAAACAATGCCAATACCATTTAAATTATTAGGAAAAAATCAATATTTTAATCTTGAAGACTTTTCAAACATTACTGCAATACAGTTATGGGAAAAGATGTTACTTCTTAGAAAGAAATTAAGAATATACAAACAAATTTGTATCTTTTCCAGTTACAAAGTTTGATTTTTCTCGTTCAGTTCCGCATTGCCAACATGGCATTTATGTCCCAAATGAGGTTCCGTAACTGATCCATGATCTGCTTCAGCTGCTGATTCTTCTGTTTCAGTTTCTGTGGGAAGAGTTTATTAGAAGTTTTTTTGTGATCAGTTCAAATAGCGCACTCAGAAATTCAACAAATTTACAGTGTTATGAAATGCTATATGGATCTTTTTCTTAGTTGTCTGTGAGCAGTATTACTGGGATAATACATCCCCTCTACAGCACACTCTAAAAATACAACAAAGCTTCAAAAGTTAAGGAGCATTACTAGAGAGGGAATGCTGTTCCTTTCCACAGCAGTCATTTTATCAAAACACTCGATCACTTCAAAAACTGGAGGCTTGTGGGGATCGGCCCTCTCTTTCCAAAGTCCAAACGACAGCACTTTATGTAGGACGAAAGAATTAGTAATTTGGACCAAAAGAGTTCAGGGAACAGGTAAATTTATGCAATGTATGTTGTATAACTTGAGTACACAGAAAACCAAGGGATTAACAGTAGGAGTCTGAACAAAGCACAAGGTACAGGTGAAGCCGAACAAGCTTTTCCAGCCCTTCTGCCCACGTAGGTCAACCCTCATAAGCTACACGGTCCTGTCTTGAAAGAGATATTCCCAAGCATGCTGAATTCTTTAAATTTGTATAGTTGTTTTTGTGAACTGTAGTAGCATTTGAAGGAACAGAAAAGCAGCAAACTTGCTATTATTTGGGTGCGTAACCAGAACTTAAAAATTGCTTCTTTACAGAAGAAATACCAGCGCATTAAGACACTGCACAATCTCCCTAACCTTTCATGTTTCACAATAAAACACATTTATTGTCTGATTTATTCATTTTACTGCTCAAATCAGAGCTGTCAAGAACTAAGTTACTGTGTATTGTTAACAACTTCTGTCCTTCACTTCATTCCAACTGGATGTCAGCCTTTCCGCATTAGAGATCAAACTACTTATTAGGGAAGTCCAGAGTTCCAAGTAAATTGAAAGGAAAGACTTGATACCATCAAAAGAGGACAAACTATCCAAATGTTTCAGGTTTGATATAACTTTGTTACATGCACTACATAAATGGCAATACATTAGGCAAAAGAAAATCAGATCAGTAATATGACCAAAGTTACTGCAACAGTGATAAAAAGAAGCAACAAAACAAGCAATATTCTGACAATCAGTCTTCTGAATTTTGATGCAGACAATGTACCAGTATTTTTAAGATGGTCAGCTGGTCAAGAAGTCCAGAGAAAAAGAAAAGGATGTCTATTCTCTTCAGACCTGTAAAAATGGTCTGAAGTAATATGGCAATAAGGCTTAGATTAGATGAGGAACATAGTACTTTGAGTAAGGGAAATACTCCTAAACAAAGACTTTATTGGACACATTCCCTGGAACAAGAGACAACACTCAATTCCAGACGCCTAAGAAGCATGTAAAAAGAGATGTTGGACAGTTCATGTGCACTCATTTGGAATTTCTAATCAAACATTTGACAGACTAAAAAGTACTTTAAAGGTAACTATGCATTTATCAAATGCTTCTCTTTTCCATTTGCTAATCTAAGACTTCGTGACACACAGCAGAGATCCAACGCCTAAAGACAAGAGAGGAAACTGAGCAGCATGTAGTTATCACAGCATCCAAATGACAGAACTGCAAGCGTCTCCCTACAAAAGCTCATAATGTGAGATCTTGATGCTTGAGAAAGCACAACAGTGATGAGATAAACAGCCATGTTCATAGCTGTGGCATTTTTAAACAGATTTCTGTTTGCCATCCTCAACATTCAATCTTAGAGAAATCAATGAATGTTACATCCAAATCAGTAGCTCAATGCAAGCTGTCACTCACTGATACTGAGGGCATGCCGTTTCATGCTTTTTCAAAGCCTTCAGCAATAGAAACGATGGCCGAACAGTCAGTGATAGTTGTTCAAGTCACAGACAGAAAGAACCATTAACCTCTGGTATGCAGATTGTCTTCTCTTCCATTCATGTCTAATTGTACTGTTAAATACTGTTACGTAGGTATGCTCACATGAACTTCACATCACTTACGCCCCAAAGACTCATTCTGTAAGACTGTTTTCACTTCTTGTGCAAGTGTTATGAAACTGTAAATTGCTTGATCTTTACTTGATGCTAGACAAGGGAACCTTCAAATTAGATTTCATTTGTTTTCAAAGCATGTGTAAAGACAAGAGTTATACAGTCGTTACTTTACTTATCTGAAGATAATTTTAGATTCTTGTCTTCAGTGAAGAGCTGTTTTCTTAGCTGCTCTATTCTACTGTTTCCAGAGACAGAAGAAACATTCAAGATGAAGCACCATCTCTGGACTTCTAGGTTGAAAAAAGAATAAAGACTGGGGAAAAAAAATCCACTTTGGAGAGCATGGCATCCTAATTGAAATGCATATAGTGATCTTTGTTACCGATCTTTGACAGGCAGCGGTCCACACCACAAAGTACTACATAATTAATATGTTCTGCACCACTGGCAGTGCTGGCCTTTGCTTAAGACTTTGCTGAGCCAGTAAGAACATCTTGACTCAGGTCTAACCTTGGAAAGATAGGCGAAAGGGCCTTCTTGGGAAACAGGCAAGATCTGTAAGCAGCTTCTGCAGCAGTGACAAATTTTCGTTTGAACAGATTGCTTGCAAGTTGTCTCCCACTCTTTCCTCCTTCTACTGAAATAACTTTGTTGAACTCTGGACTGCTTCTCAGGATTAATGGTTGTATGAAACAAGAAACGGTACTTCATCCTACATACACGCTACAGCTTCTGACTTTATCTGTTTTAAGATAGCACAGGAAAATTATCTTATGAGAGGCAGTTTATAATGAGTTTTAAGTGGTCTAAATTCATCTTATATCTGACAGGCATGTTTCTGCCTGTCCCTCTCTGTCAGAAAAGTGATCTGACTGAAAACCAGTCCTAAGGGGGTCGTCTTTGGTGATATTAATTTTCAATGTGATTAACTACCCATTTTGACTGTGACTGCAAGTATTATGGCCAGCATGATGGAGCCGACAAGGACTGCACCTTCCAGGAACCAGCAAGACCTTAGTAAGCTTAGGTCAGGTAGGACATTTATGAAAACGCATACAGAAGCACAAAACCCACATAAATGAAATGAAGTGGGAGAACCATAACATACATCCAGAATATGGCTGTCTTTCAAGGAACATTCCATAAAGAACCTGACATGTTTCATACAGATTTAAGTAGGACACAGTAGTTTGAACTTTGACTGAAATCAATTTTTGACTTAAACTCCTTTTTGGTTCACTTTCATTTCATCTGATATCAGTGCTGTCTAGACCAATGCACAACCTTCTGTCAGAAGGTTTAAAACCCAAAAATCACCATGAGTCCTTATTCTGCACTCAATCCATTTGTTAAAAGTCCCTTCTTCAGGCAAAAATAATAGTGCAAACCCTGTGGAAGAGTAGGATTATATTCCAGCTGATGTCTATAAAAACATCAAAAGTATTTGCCTACGTTGTACAGGCACTTCTGCTTAAGAAAAAAAAAAGAAAAAAAAAAGAAAAAAAGAAAAAAGAAAAAAAAAGAAAAAAAGAAGAAAAAAAGAAAAAAGAAAAAAGAAAAAAAGAAAAAAAAGAAAAAAGAAGAAAAAAAAAGAAGTATTTCCATCTTCAAAATCCATCTCGAGAATCTTATATAAAAGACCATTCTCCTGAATGCTGTGCCAGCTATAGTTTTTACCTGCTCTGTGCAAGACCGGTAACAGTACAGACCAGAAGTACATCTAAGCTTAATAAAGCATTAAATATTAATAACAGTAGTACTTTTATTTGCATAAATCTCAGCAGAATTAAAACAATTATGTTTACTTTGTTGATTACAACTCTACTACAGACAGAACTTGCATCATCTTCTTCATCATGAGTATGTTACTCTTTCTGAACGTTAAACTGCTGTCAGAAGTGATTGTTGAAAGTCTTATGAAGGTGACAACGGCCTTTGCTTTCCCATGTAAGTCAAATCCAAGAAATTTCAACAGAAACACAATGTTTGTGATAGGTGAGAAGTAGTACAGCCTGCTCTGGCCATTTATACTGTTCTTTTTTTGAGTCCTTCATAATGAAATCTCTGAAGAAAAAAAGTGGGAAAACCTCTTTTTTTCTACCCCTCCACTTTTATAGTCAAAAGATTTACAATGTTATATGCACACAGCAGGGAAAAAAATAAAAATAGACAAAATGTCTCAACACTTTGCCCATATTCTCTTAAAGCTGCCAGGCGATGTTCTAACTTACTCAATTGATAGCAAAGCCCACCTTCCATCATAATAAATTCACATATCCATCTATTTATATATTTTTTCAAATGGATAAAAAGTATTAATTACTAATACACAAACTGCCATGTAATTAATCTTTAACACTCATTGTTCAATAACTACAGCTTTTCCTGATGCCATTCACAGACATAACTGCTCTACTCCTACTGGAAATGAAAGGCTGGGTTTCCTGCCTCCCTCCTCACCTGGCGGGTGAAAGGAAAACTGCTCCTTCTGCATGCGTAACTCTCGTTCCTGAAACAAGCTGAGGCACCAGCGACAGTCTGTGCTCCACTGCATGCTCAATACTTTTCACGTATTGAACCAGACAGCAATTGCATGTATCCACCGTTCTGTTGTTCAAAGAGGAATAAGTGTGTTCATTAAAGCAGATGTATGTTTGCTTCATACCAATTGTTTGTCTTTCAGCGATGAAATCTGAGGTCTCCTTTACTGAGTACCCTCTAAGCTATGTAGCTTGTAATGGAATTATCCATTCCCCAAGGTGCTTCTCCACCACACTCCTCGGTGTTACATCCCCATTCTTAACGAGAAAATCACAGATGTATGATCCTCAGTTACAGATGGCAAACTACATCATAGGAACACTATGGATAAAACTGGAGTGTCTGCTAACTTTGTCCAGAGAAATCTAAGATTCAAGTCCATCACTAAACTTTGTATTTTAACAGCTTCCCACATATTCAAAGGACAGCTATCATCAGCTGTAAGGGAAAAAATGGACACTTTGTGGCAGACACAAGTATAAAAATCCAGCTCTCAAGCGCAGCCTTCAGTTACTCTACTCACTATTCACATTAAATCCTTCCTTCTCATTCCCAAATTCTCTGCTTATTCAATACCCTCATGCAAGTTACATAATACACAAACTGGGATTCTTATAATCTTATTTGTCACAATACTGATTCAATCTAAACAGTGCCTAGTCTGCAACAAAAGCAGAATAGCTCAAGGACTCTTCCAGAAAAGAAGGGGGTGGGGAGAGGATTGAATGTGGTAATGTAAAGGTTGTATAATATGCATTTATACGAGGACAAAAGGGGATAAACTGGGATTGTACAGACAACTTTAACCTCAGTGTTTCCTAACTTTTTTCAATTTTGTAATCATGACATTGTTGTGATATAGGAAGCTAAACGAAAAACTTTGCATGCAACATTTTATATGAAACTGAAAAGGCAATATTTTGCTATATGAAATAAAAGGCATCTGAGTGCTGAGAACGCTGGCTGATGACATTACAAGACCACTCTACATAATTTTCTGTTGCAGATGGAGAGAGGCTCCTGATCAAAACATCTCAACTCATCTTCAAGAAAGGTAAGGAGGGGGATCCAGAAAAATACGGGAACTACAGCCTGGTCAGCCTAAACCCTGACCCCAGAAGGACCATGAAGCAAATCCTTCTGGAAGTCACATCCAGACACATGAATGATAAGGAGACTGGGAACAGTCATCTTGGATTTACCAAAGCTGTGTTGTGCCTGATAGCCTTCCATCGAGAAATGACTGGCTGTGTGTCCAAGGGGAGAGCAGGGGATTTTCTCTACTTTCATATTAGTCAGGCTTTTGACACAGTCTCTCATAGTATGCTTGGAGACAAGCTGGAGATGTGGTTTGGATAGGTGGATTATAGGGTTGACGGAAAACTGGCGAGGCTATCGGATTCTAAATGTTGTGATCATCAGTACTAAGACCAAGTGGCAGCTGGCCACTCTTGGTGTTTCTCAGGATTGATACTAAAGTCAATATTCTTTATATCCTCATTAATGACTTATCTACAATTAATGACCTAATCACTGTATCAAAGTATCAAATATGTGGACCATACGAAATTGGGGGAAATGGTCAATATACGCAGTGGTAGGATGTCCAATTCGGAGGGACCTCAGCAGGTGGGAAAGGCAGGCCAACACCTATCTCAGGAACTTCACTTACAGCAACATCCTACATCTGAAAACAGAATACATGCATACAACAGCACAGGCAAAGGGCTGACTGAACAGAAAGCAGATTTGCAGAAAAGGACCTGAGGTCCCTTTTGAAACTTTCTGACAAGTTGAACATGAGTTAGCAGTGGATCTTTCTGCAACAATGAAGACCAACTGCACACTGCACTGTACTAGCAAGAATGTACCTACCAGGTTAAGTGAAATTGTTATTCTCCTCTATCTGGCTCTTGAGAGCGATCGTCCAATTTGGGCCTTAAGACAAACCACTAACACACTGAAGAACATCTAGTGGAAGGCCACCAAGATGATTAAAACTATTATTTGTTCAGTCTCCAGCAGAGAAGGCTAAGGTAGGGTCACGACTGCTGTGTTCAGCTGCCTAATGAAGATCATCAACAAGACAAAGCTGGACTCTTCTTGAATGTACACAGCAAAAGAATGAGGGGCAGTGGACACAAGGTACAACAAAGAACATTCCAATGTAACATTAGGAAAACTTTCAGACTGAAAGTTGACACTTAAGAAGGGTCCATCTTTTCAGATATTCAAAATGCTACTGGATATGGGACTGAGCAACTGGATCTAACTTTGCTGGTTGGCCCAGCTTTGAGCTGGGTGTTGAATCAGATAATCTCCACACCTCCCACTGAGCCTAAATTCCTCTATGATTCTACCGTTGCAGAAAGCCAGTTTGGGTACCCAAAACAGGATGGAGCTGCCCCCCGTGCAGATTAATCTGCTGAGAAGGTGACCAAATAAAAAATTCGGCCCCTCTTGTTAAAGTGTTCCTTGGTGCATGTTTATATTTTGGGTGAAAAAGGACTCTACAAATACAAAACAAAAACACATGCAAATAGTGTGACAGATGAAAGAATGCAGGTTTTCAGCATAGTCAAAAGTACTTTTCAGGTGAAGTTCTCCAAAGAGAAAGACAAATTGCAAACTGCTGTCATTTTAAGGACTACTTCCTGAAACAACATCAGCTGCAGTGCAGAACGGTTTAGTTATCAAAAAAAGCCCAGAGCTAAACTCATAACAGCTTGACTTCAAAGCCTGTCATGCAGATTGTCTTCTCCTCTCTTAGCAAGCTCACTGTTAACCAGTTAGCAAAGATTAATTAAGAATATCAAACATGATTATTTTTCAGAGTCAGCTGGAATGTCCTAATCCTATTTCCCATAATTTCATTTTCACCCAAATCTATTGAGACTATTAATTTTGTGATGGTTTTCCTAAGTGCTTCACTTGAAACCAGACCTACAGCATCTAAAAAAACAAAGCTGTACTTGCTCCACTTCCAAAAACCAGCAGTAAACTGCTGATAAGGCAGCAACACAGATTTAAGTGTTCTCAGTCAGTGATTTGATATTTTGTGTTGCAGGTCCTGTCAAATGTACTACAAGTCCAAGGACCCAAGGTGAGCCTGACATCTTGAAAATATTACAGGTGATGCTATACTTAGAAGGTAAGAAACTTGTAGACAGCACATTACAGACTCAAAAAATATGAAGACAAGTGATAAATTTTTCTTAACAGCTTCCATCTGTAGCAAACAACAATTATATTCAATGAAAACTGGATCAGGACTTGTATTAGTAGACCAATGCAAATGCTGCACTGATTCTGAAACTATAAATTACTTATTCCAGAAAAGAGTCAACCACCCCAACAATTCACAAACTCAGAAAGCAAATACAGATAAAAAGAATAAGCAACATTTTTGGGAACCACAGGATAGAATTGTTTAGTACAAAAGGTAGAGGCAGTCAGTGCTCAATAAATTGTTTGTTTCTTCATTTTTCATAGTAATGGTGCACCCTTTTTAGTAACTGCTGGCAAAAATCCCTTTTGCTTTTAAGTTTAATAGGTTTTTCTTAAACCTACAGTTGCTAAATACTACTGAATTTCTAGGACAGAAGTTCATTACCTTGTAAACTGATCTGTATTTTAAATAAATGGACAAGTACTTCTTAGCTAAGGTGGGAGCATTACACTTTCTGACCCAACAGATAAGGCTAATTTAGCAGAACAAATAAATAAATAAGACCAAAAGATGTCACCGTACAGTAAACCAACATCAAAAGCTACCGCAGTATTTTTGAACTCTGCTACATCAACAGATTCTTCTGCTCCACGAGTGAGATGGCAAATATGGGAAGTACGTGATGCTCCCCACGTCCTCCACTGAGGACGCCCCCTTCCCAGGTAACTGCTGAAGCAAAGCAGAGCTGTTATGTTTCAAGTCAGGGGTTCCTGGAAGGAGGGATGGTTTTGTGTGAGAATACATGATCCACAAGTTTTATGTGATCTACTAGTTTTGGCTGTGCTCCGCACTGCAGGGCAGTTAGCGTCTCACATGCATCCAGAGCCACTAAAAAGATCAGACTGGCTGGGACAACATAGGAAGAAGAGCAAAATTAAGAGACCCAAGAAAAGTCTAAGAATTCAAATGTCTCAATAGTGTCAAAGTACTGGGTTATTGCAATAATGCTTTTTGTGGTACCAGTAACATTCAAGATTGAAAAGGTATTTCCTATCATAGCAAAAAGGACTAGGTGAGAGCAGGCCAACCAGCTGAAGAGAGCAAAGATAGCGGGTCAAGAATATAAAAAGCTTCTTCCTCTGTCATGCTGGTTTCCCTGTCACAGCACCTTCATCAACATTTTGTATAACTGAAATTTTGCTAAAATAAATTGAGCAAAATTGATTTGGAGGTGGATGTTACATAGTATAGAGGACTGAAAAGCCAGCTGGAGTGCCAGCTAGCAACCAGAGAGGGCTAAGAATGCCCAAGAGCCGGTGTTGGAAATTAGACCAAGTAGCCTGATTCTAGTGATTTTTCTTTGCAAAAACATGAATTTCTTTCTTCCTAGTCACAAAAACCAAAACATTTCCTATTCTGTAATGTATTAACATTTGAACTTTGAAAATGGTAGTGGATGTGCTTATTCAGCTGGAGAGAGAAAGCAGAAAAAATTCAGTGCACTTTCAGAAAGAACAGGTTTAAATTTCTTTTGCAGCAGTTAGTAAAATACTAAAGAAAGTTCAATTATCTTCTGAGGATTTACTGTGGAAAATCCAGAAACTAGGTCTAGGCATTTAAGTGTAAATACAGGATTTCAGACCAGATTTGAGTGAATGTCTGTGTACATTCCTAATTACCAATTTGCTACAAATGGTCCTGCAACACCATCAACCTTTACAAGGTTTAGAATCCATCATAAACATTTATGAATTTCTTTTCACAAGATCACACCAAGGAGGTTTAAAAATATATTAGCATACAAGTACAAAACAAGGGCAAAAACATGCCACAAAACTGTCAAAAACACAGCAAATATGGACAGTTAAGCTTATTAACACTTAGAGATTGCAAATAAATGTGCATAAATTCACAGTACAACATGATATACAATATAATATATACAACCTGCTACATCAGCACTGAACAGAAAGAACACAACAGGAAAGCTGACAACTGCTTTTCTCTGAATTCATGTAGTCCTCATTTTCTCCTGTACAATACGCACGCATTTCTCTAAATAAATGGGTTATGAAAACTTTGGTACATCTCTGATTGTTGAAGACAAAGTATTGGAAATATTTAAAAAGCTGAAAATTCACCAACTATTCTCTCCATAAAGAAATATTTTACTCTTTTATTTCCTTTGTTCAGTTATTTTTGTAGATTATGCCTCCTTTTTACCAAGCATTTACAGACATTACAGCTACAGAAATATTTAATTAATTCTATCTTTGTACTTTACAGATTGAAGAAACAATGTTCAAAATTGCGGTCTGGTAAAACTATATATTTTTAATCTCAATATTATGTTAGCATTTAATACAGCAAATTTATTTTTAGGTTTGACTCTTTAGTAATTGTACTCAATTGCTTAATGCCACTCAAACTGAGATTTAACAGCACCTTTATCATACATAGTGCATTTTTTTTTTTCTGAATGTGTCAAAATTCAATAAATGCTACATTTAACAAAAGGAATGGTCTCCCTCAAACTGTCAAAAGACAGAAAGTGGCCCTGAAAATCCTTTACCAACTCACATCATTGTGATAATATTTACACATCTGATGTTCAACACCCATTTTTCTAACACCTAAGGTAAGTTTCAAAGAGAAGTAACTTCAACAGGCACCTTGCCTCTATCTGTACTGCCAATATCTAGTGGGTTAAGCATAAACATAATACACTGCATTCAGAAGAACATATATCAGTTTAAAAAGAGGCACAGGTTAAAATTATCAGGAAACCTAAACTCTACAGCCAGAGGTACAGATAAATAAAGAATTGCTTACTAAAAGGTAATTCTGAAATAGTTACACACAAGCAGTATTTATTACTAAGTTTGATGGTAGTCATAACACATGTTGTGTTTAGTACAGTAATCTAGAAATTTAATCTTTGTAATGACAAAGTGACAGTTTTACCAAATTAATTTCAACTTTGTTACCTTATTTACTTCCATGATTTCCCTTCTCTCTTCACTAGCAAAACGAAGCTGACTTGCAGCACCACGATCATCGTGCTTGGAGCCATCTTCTTCAACATATGGAATAAGTTGCTGTGAAGACAAGAAATATCAGATAATAAAAAAAAAAAAAGGGAAAAAAAGAAACTGAAAACAAGAGATGCATAAGGTACTACCATTCTCTCCAGAGGTTCAAACTTCCCAGGAGGAAGCGGAGACAGGCTTACTTCATCGTCTCAAACCCCAAGGCCTTGCAATGACCTCAGTCTGTTCTTGAGGAAAATGATGTGCTTCAAAAAGACACAATCCCACATATGACCATGCCCAGACCTAAGCAATTTCTCAACTGCAGGCAGAACCCAGTTTTACATTTTAAGATGATTATCACAGGTAATCCTTCTACTCTTGAACTCTTCAGACTGTGATTTTAAAATTTACTATTCCACACTATGAAATATCACAAACATGAAGTTATTATTATTATAAAGTATTTCAGTGATATATTAAGCATATGCTCACAGTTACTCAACAGGAGTTTTTCCTTAAGAATTTTCCCACTGTAATCTCCTCAAGCACATAGTGTACTATCTTTTTTGTAAGCTTCTACAAAACCAAAAATCTTTATGATAAAGAATTTCTAAAGGAATATTAATGCATGTCCACTTCCTAAAAAAATTAATCAGTAAATATGCTAGATACAAAACAAATACATGCTTCTGTGTCAGAACACTCCCGCAAACTACTAACATTAAAAAAAAATTATAGGCTGTAACATTTTATACATAACATACATCCACAAAGTCTACAGTCTATTGTTGCCTTTTCTGCCCTGAACTGAGAAAAGCTAAAGTTGATAGCAACATTACATCCTTGTTCACATACACAAGACAAATGAAAGACAAGTAATAGATGCAAGTAAGCAAGAAGACACTAGTTTAAAAGTCTGGGAGCAAGTTCCTCACTGCTTGGATAGTAACTTGTTACTTAGGTTGGGTTGCAATGTTATCATAGAATCATTTAGGTTGGAAGGCCTTTAAGATGATCAAGTCCAACTGTTAACCTAACACTGGCAAGTCCACCACTAAACCATGACCCTAAGCGCCACATCTACAAGTTTTCTGAACGCCTCCAGGGATGGTGACTCCACCACTTCCCTGGGCAGCCTGTTCCAATGCTCAATAACCCTTTCACTGAAGAAATGTTTCCTAAAATCCAATCTGAACTTCCCCTGAAGCAACTTGAGGCCATTGCCTCTCGTCCTATCACTAGTTACTTGGGAGAAGACACCAACACCTGCCTCATTACAACCTCCTTTCAGGTAGTTGTAGAGAGCAATAAGGTCCCCCCTCAGCCTCCTCTTCTCCAGACTAGACAGCCTCAGTTCCCTCAGCCATTTCTGATACAAAGCATTCAGCAGCATCCTTCAGCATTTGGATGGAAAATTTACTTTGATTTAACCCACTGAAAATTTAATTTCCTCCTACACAAAAATTTTTGTAGGCCATTCTTATTATGCTTGTCAAAATGGACAAAAACTACCACACTACACTGTGCCATGAAAATGTAGTAAAGGTTAAGAACTTGCTACATTTGCATACCATAAAGAAGAAGTAGTGTGGCTGCCAGATACTCTTGGAAAAAAACTCCTCTCTCCAACAGAAAAGTAATGTACCACTCAAAGTACAACATTTCCTTTGAAAACCTCCCATCTTTCAGAAAAGCTAGTAGGAAAAAAAAACAAAAAAAAAAGTGCAAAGAACTATACCTAATACATAAATGAAGCAGGAAATGCAATCAGTTATAGAACTGGCCAGATCTGTTTCACAATTATCTCACGCCTTGCTATGCTGGCTAACAGAAAGTTGATGAGAGTACCTATTACACTGGTAGTACACACTAGCAAAAAAATATATAAACATTAACAATAACATAAACAATAATAATAGACTAAGGAATATTATTAGTAGGTACTGACTTCTCTTGACTGTTTAAAAAAAAAGATTTGTTGCTAGTCTTTAAAGACATGGTTAGAATCTCAGTCATTAAATAATGTGATTGAAACTGTTACTGAAAAGCCTAAATAAGAATTTAAGAAAACTGATCCAAGAGGAATGGTCTGCCACTCTCATTCACCCTAATTAATAAAACATGAGGAGAAAGCCAGTCTATTAACTTCAGAGCAGAAAAGACTGAAGAAAAAATAATTTCAATTATTGATACAAAACTCTGCTGTGCATAAGGTATCAGTGAGACCTTGCATTAAAAAAAGCTTAAAGAGACTACTCATTTTCTCTGTCGAGATTCTTTCTCATCCTGGTAACAGGAAAAAACTGTGAAAAGAAGAAAAAAAAAAAGTAACCCCACCTCATTCCAACCGTATGTGAAAATAAGACATCTCTAAAGCTTTTAAAGGGGACCCAAGTATTGAGCCATTGCACACAAGTCAACAAACCATTAAAAAAGTTTTACATTTTTAATTGGGAAGTTATCTTACTCCCTTGCTTGCTCTAAGGTTTCTGAATAGCTTCCTCTGCAGAGACTGCTGACAGAAGTAGATCAGTAGTCTAGAATGGACTGTACAGAGTAGACTCCTTCATTTCTTTATTCCTACTCAGTGAAGAGATTAAAATATAAAACATAATGCTTAAATGATTAAATCCCAATGGACAATCAGAAGTCCATTGACAGAGTTGCCTCAGAATTCAGAGGTCAGTAATTTTAAAGAACTTCACAGTTTTCGTTAGTATAGAGCTGTAGTAACTCAAATCATAACACAAAACAGCCTTTAAGAGTATTACTAGAAATTAGAAACAATTTATGAGGGGGGAAAATGAATTATTAATTTTATTAGCAATATCATTTTTATGCAAAAAAACTTTGGCCAATCCTACTTCCTGGAAGTCTTATGCTCTTCACTTTTCCATCACTACTGCACATTCAGATTCATTTCTCATTGGCTCAGCAGGTTAAGAGTATCTGACTGAGGGAACTATGCAGGCACCGACTGATGCCAGGGTAAGGGAATAACGCATATTACTCAGGGAACCAGGCTGGCAGGTGAGAGCTTAAAGCAGACTTTTTCCCACTACCACAACCTCTCCAAAAATAAAATTGGCCCTGTCTCTTTTGACTCTTTTTTCCCTAGCAGAAACAAATTGGTGAATGTATCAAGAAGCCTGAGGAAAAAGGCTAACATTTTAAATGAAGTCTGATTCCAAAATTGGATCCCTCCCAACTGGTATGAATTGTTGATGTTAATGTGAAAGTTTCACAGTCTTTCAACCAGCTCCAAATAATAAACAGAATTCAGTCCACTGAAAAATTCCAATCTCATTTAAAACTTGTTATGAGTCTCCTGCAACTCAGGAGAATGGATGATACGCTATGCAGAGAATGGTTATTCTGATCTGTAATTTATAGATGAATAAAGATACTTACTTCTATGGGAACGGGATCGAGCCCAGCACAGTTTTCATTGCATTTGTCATAGACTAGTCTCAGTTTTCTGAAGAGTATTGATAGCTGACGGAGATGTTCCTGCAGCTTTCCCAGTCTGTCTTGATATGTTCCAGCATGATAAGTAACACCATTCGGTAACTTTGAGAACCAAAACCCCAAAACATTCAAAATATTATGTTAAAGCTTCTGTCAGACAAAATAAATAAACTAAAATACATCAGAGGGTTTTTTGTACATTTCAAAATCAGACAATTACACTATGCCCACAGAAATCACTGAAATTTCTATTTTCTTTATCTGCAAAATTCTGTATTTTATCTGCTCATCTGATGTGCAGATCACTGCTGTCAAACAGCTTCATGTATTCTACACTTTGGTCATTGTCAGTCCCTCCATAACTCTTTTCAGTGAATGTCTTCAAAAAGCTTAAGCATGACACTGTTGTTATCTGTTACCAGTACTACACTTTGAGACTTTGTGTCTCAACCCCAGGTCACAATCCAGAGACACAAACAAAGTGAATTCACAGTTAGCAAATTCCAGGTACATATACCTATACCTAAGACTATTATGGAAGGAAACTGCCAGAGTGATGTAAATACAGAGGAAATGGGAGTGATTATTTATCTTCTACTCTCAACAGAGAAACAAAACAAATGTCTATGTTTTCTCAGCAAATAGCCACAAATAAGGCTTACATCCACTTTAACAACAAAAAGGTCAAAAAGTCCTAGGTGGAAAAGATAGAAAAAGATCAATGATAGTTCCTGTGAAATTACTTCCCAGATGTTAACAAAACCAGAGAAATGTAACTGACATATAAAGAAACTTCACTGTTCATAAAGGAAAACACAGATATTAAATGTATTTAGAGTATATTTATTGCAGTGGCAATAACAATTCAACATTTCTGAACTTTCTCCATCTTCACTTAATGTACGGGAGTAAGCAAATATATTGAGTAGTACTCGTTCTCCAATCAATCCCCCTTTTCAAAGGGGTTTGATCAAGTTATTTATTTAGATGTCCTAAGCTATCTCCTGTGCCTACATACACTGGTGGGTGGTAAAAATATGGGAATTTGAGGACCATAAAAAAAAGCACGCTATTCCTTACCTGCATGTTCCTCAGTAACTGGAAGATTTCCATGGTTCGAAATACAATGTCCTGCACAGTCTCTTGGCCAATTCGACAGAGAGAAGCCGTGTTTACCTCCCTAGCTGCTTGAACCTGCGTCCCGGAGAAGGCACCCGGTGGCATGCCTGCCCCAGCGAGAGGGGGAGTGGACATCTCTTAGCGTTCACCAGTCCCACGGAGTCCAGCTGCACAGAGACGTTATGATGGAATGATCAAGTACCTGTTTGAGCCCATCATAATAAACAAACTTCTGTACAGTGGCAATACCATTCCTTCTCCCCATACGTGCCCCTGTCCAAGATAAAACCACTCAGCTGAGGAAAGGCAGCTCAGTGCTGTACCCTTTGGTTTGGGCACCACTCCCTCAACCGAGGAGCAGTGGAGCTGGGGGGGCTCCTCACACTGCTTCCCCCACACAGCCCTTCACCCCAGGCCCCCTCACACAGACATCCACCCCCCCACACAGACGCCCCCCCCACACACAGACACAC